>Ga0160437_1000092_pt1 | contig 54591 bp, 57 predicted proteins | sample HID1975I_E0MG_FD_108227 | JGI IMG/M metagenome (GOLD analysis project Ga0160437, IMG submission 108227) | Enriched soil microbial communities from UW Madison campus, WI, USA - HID1975I_E0 MG | ecosystem: Environmental > Terrestrial > Soil > Unclassified | place: USA: Madison, Wisconsin... | reverse complement strand
CCAGCGGCCTTGGCCCCGAGCCTTTCGGCCTGGGACTTGGCCTCATCACGGCTCATGGTTTCCAGCTTGCCGGTAAACACCACCGTCTTGCCGGCCACTTCGCTGTTCACCGTCTCGACCACATAAGGCGGCGGAGAAACTTCCGAGAGCAAGTCCTCCCAGACTGCGCGGTTATGCTCCTCATGGAAGAAGTCTCCCAGCGCTTCGACGACGGCAGGGCCGATGCCGTCGATCGAGACCAGTTCCGAATAGGCGTCGCTCCCGGCGGCCGCCGCCTCCTCCCCGTCCCGCACCTGGATCGCCTCGGCAACGATCCGAAGGTCCGGCAGAGTCTCGAACCGCTTCATCAGGTCGCGCGCCGTCACGGCGCCGATATGGCGTATACCCAGGCCGAAAAGGAGCCGCGCTGCATCGGGGCGACGCTTGCTTTCCACAGCCGCCAACAGGTTATCCACAGACTTGTCCTTCCACCCGTCGAGCGCAAGAATATCCTCGCGGCGCTTGCGCAGGCGGAAGATATCGGCCGGGCTTTCCAGCCAGCCTTTGGCGAAGAACTCATCGATCGTCTTTTCGCCCAGACCCTCGATGTCGAGCGCCCCACGGCTGACGAAATGCTTGAGGCGCTCCGTCCGCTGGGCCGGGCAGATGAGCCCGCCCGTGCAGCGCACGTCGACTTCGCCTTCTTCGGCCACCGCTTCGCTGCCGCACTGCGGGCAGTGATCGGGGAACCGGAACGCAGGGCGTTCCTCATCGCGAGTCGCGTTGTCGACCACCTGGGGAATGACGTCGCCGGCACGCTGCAGCACGATACGGTCGCCGGGGCGAACGCCGAGCCGGGCAATCTCGTCTCGGTTGTGCAAGGTCACGTTGGTTACGGTGACCCCGCCGACCAACACCGGCTTTAGGCGGCCGACCGGGGTGAGCTTGCCGGTGCGACCGACCTGGATATCGATCGATTCCAGCAGTGTCTCGGCTCGCTCGGCCGGGAACTTGTGCGCCAGTCCCCAGCGCGGCGCCTTGGCCACGAAGCCGAGGCGCTGCTGCCACTCGAGCCGGTCGACCTTGTAGACCACGCCGTCGATCTCGAACGGCAAGGCCGCGCGGCCGTCACGAATGGCGCGATAGGCCGTCAGCATCTCCTCCACCGAATGGCAGAGGCGGAATTGCGGCGAGACCGGCAGGCCCCAGGATTCGATCTTGCGGATAACCTCGTGCTGGCTGGCGCCGGGAACGTGACTCGCCGCCCCCCAGCCATGGGCCCAGAATCGCAAGGGCCGCTTGGCAGTGACACCGGCATCCTTCTGTCGGAGCGAGCCGGCAGCGGCATTGCGCGGATTGGCGAACTGGCGAACCTTGCTCTCGTCGAAGGCTTCGCCCTTGGTTTCCGCCAAAGCGCGGGCCTCGGACATCAGCGTCTCGTTGAGCGCCCGGAACGCCGCCTTCTCCATGTAGACTTCGCCGCGAACTTCAAAGACCTCCGGCACGTCGTCGCCCCGCAGTTCCTGCACGATATCCGCGATATGCGCGACATTGGGGGTCACATCCTCGCCCACTTGTCCATCGCCGCGCGTCGCTGCGCGCACGAGCTTGCCATGCTCGTAGCGCAGCGAGCAGGACAGGCCGTCGATCTTGTCTTCCGCCGTCAGCAGCACCGGCTCCTCGGCGGGCAGCGACAGGAACCGCCGCACGCGGCCTACGAAGTCGGCCACTTCCTCGTCGGTAAAGGCATTGTCGAGGCTCATCATGCGGACCTCGTGCGTTACTTTCGAGAGCGGCGAGGCAGCCACTTCGTGACCGACCTTGTTGCTCGGACTGTCCGGACGCGCGAGATGCGGGAACGCCGCTTCGAGTTCGGCATTGCGGCGAACCAGCGCGTCGTACTCCGCGTCCGAGAATTCGGGCGCGTCCTCGGCATGATAGAGCCGGTTGGCACGGCTGATCTGGCGAGCCAGGCGCATCAATTCGTTGGCGGCTTCGGCTTCACTGGTCTCGGACTGGGTCATGCCCGTGTGATAGGACAGACCGGCGCGGGTTGGAATTCCCCCTCCCCGCTTAATCCCCCTCGATCGGATCGAACTCCAGATGGAGGCTGGCGAGCGCACGCAGGATATAGGTCGGCTCGTAGTTGAAGCTCAAACCGCCGTCGGGCCGCTGATGGGCGGGAGCCAGGCGAATGTTGCCCATGCGGGCCAGCAACCGCTCGATACTGGTCACGACCTCCCGGCGGGCGAGCGGGGCCCCGATACAGGTATGGGCGCCGCGCCCAAAAGCCAGGTGCTCCTTGATCCTGGGACGGTCCATGTCGAACCGATCGGGCTGGGCGAAGCGCGTGGGATCTCGGTTGGCGGCCATGTGTGAGAGGAGGATCGCCGTTCCGGCCTTGATCTCGACACCGCCGAGCGTGGTCGTCTTCTGGCATATCCGTCCGCCGCTCTTCACCGAGCCATCGAAGCGCAGCACTTCCTCGACAAAACCGGGGATGCGGCCGGGATCGTCCCGGAGCTGTTGCTGGATGTCCGGCCGGGTGGCGATGATGCGGAAGGCATTGGCCAGCAGGCGATTCGTCGTATCCTGCCCGGCCCCGAACAGAAACGCGGCCAGGCTGGTAAGATCGACCAACGAAGGCTTCCTGCCATCGGGATAACTCGCCTGGGCCAGTTCATTGAGAATGTCCTCGTGGGCTAGCAAACCGCGCAAGGGGCGCATCAGCGGGTGGGCCGACATGCGCCGCTGGGCGATCAGCTTGAACAGGTCCTTCCCCACGCCCACGAGCGGGTTCTTCAACATCTCCTCTTCGCTGGCGTCCATGGGCACTGGAATCGCGCCCTCCAGCAGGACGCGGAACTTGTTCCGCGTCCGCTCCGACAGCCCCAGCAAGTCGGAAATCACCAGAGCGCCATAAGGACCGCCATATTGGCGAACGAGGTCCACATGGCCGTCGGCAGCGAACTCGTCGATCAGCCCTTCCGCCGTCGCCAGTAGCTTGGGCTGAAGTTCCTTCAGGCGGCTGGGCGTGAAGAGTCGGGCAATGATCGACCGCAAGTCGGCATGGCGCGCCCCGCCCTCAGTGACGATCTGGTCGCCGAAAGCGATCTGCCCGCGATGGGACTCCAGCTCGGCGGAGATGTCGTCTCCGGTCGGCTCGAACGGGAGGGAGGCCACCGGGCCCGTCACCGCGTTGATCGAGGAAAAGTGCTCGGTATCGAGCATGACCTGAATGGTCTCCTCGTAGCCCGTCACGGCGACGGCATTGCGATAGGGCAGGCGAACGACCGACCCCTTCGCGCGGAGAAAGTCGAAATAGGCGTGCGGATCGTCGACCAGCGAGACATCGGTGTACCAGTCGGCCGTCTCGTAGGCCGAGGGCGCCGGATGAAGTGCTGGACTGGACACGGACTTGATCTCCCGATTCTTATGATCCTTTGTGTATCACAAATTCGGAAGCGGTCAATCGATGGCGGGACCCGACCGGCAACAGCTTTCGCTCCCGTTTTTCCAGAGGCACGGCTATGAACCGGCGATGCCGACGATCATTCCGCCCGATGCCCCTGCCTTGCCTGCTGCTTTCGACATTCTGGGCATCGCGGTTTTCGCACTGACCGGCGCGCTTTCCGCGGCGCAGATGCGGCAGACTTTCGTCACGGTCGCGTTTTTCGCGCTGATGACCGGCGTCGGCGGCGGCACCTTGCGCGACCTCCTGATCGGCGCGCCGGTCTTCTGGGTGCGCGATCCTTTCGTGGTCCCGGTGTGCCTCGCCGTGGCGATCCTTGCCTGGTTCACACCCGTGCGGTGGTGGCAGGGTCGCTTGCTGGAATGGGCAGACGCGATGGGCCTGGCGGTCTATTCCGGATTCGGCACGATCAAGGCCATGGCCTGGGGCGTACCGCCGGTGCCGGCAATGGTGATGGGCGTCGTCACCGGCTGCGTCGGCGGGATTGTGCGCGACGTCGTGGCGGGACAGCCGTCGATCCTGATGCGGCCGGAGCTTTACGTGACGGCAGGTGCACTTGCAGCAGCCGTCGCGGCGACCGGACTGGCCCTGGGCTTTGCGCCCGTGCTCACCTGGGCTATCGCCGCAAGCGCCGGCTTTGCCTTGCGCGGCGCCGCAATCCATTGGTCGCTCGGCCTCCCTGCGCACGAGGGGGCGGACTGAGCGACAGGCAAGGCCGCGTCCGGACCGCTAAAGCCCGGGAACGTCGTCGAAGCCGAGATCCACGATCCTTCCGCGAACGATCTCGCATTCGAATGAGCCGCGCGCAGGAGCATTGTCGCGCCAGGCCGGTCCGCCCCCGCCTACACGGACCCACCCTTCGATCTCATAACCTTCCGGCTTTCGCTCGACGCTCTTGAGCCCGATGACGTCGACACCGGTGAATTTCGCCGTCTTCGCCGCGTCCTCAGCGGCAGCCACGCACTTGTGGGCCGCCTGCCGCGAACTGACGCCGTAAGCATCGGGCTTGTTGTCCAGCCTGGGATCCGCCGCGAAGCGATCGGTCTGAGCCAGTACCGGAGCCGCCATCACGGCTCCTGCAAGAAGTGCGCAGCGAGACAGTGTCCTGAAAAGGTTCGGCATGGTTCGTCGCTCCCTTGCGGTCGGCCGCCCAGGCGGCCCGCGAACCATGCCATAGTCCGGCTTTCAGCGCCGAACGCAACCCACTCTCATGCCCGCTTGGCGCGGGACCTCACTTCGGAACCGACAGCCCGGTCCACTGCGCCACGAAAGACAGCACATCCGCACTCTCCTCAATCACCTTGTCCGTAGGCTTGCCCGAACCGTGCCCGGCGCGCGTCTCGATACGAATGAGGTGCGGCTTGTCGCCCAGCGGCGCCGCCTGGAGGGCTGCCGCATATTTGAAGGAATGCCCCGGCACCACGCGATCATCTGTATCGGCTGTGGTGACCAGAATGGCGGGATAATCCGTGCCCGCCTTGATATTGTGATAGGGCGAATACGCGCGCAGCACGCGGAAGTCCGCTTCACGGTCAGGATAGCCGTAATCGTCGACCCAATAGCGCCCGGCCGTGAATCGGTCGAAGCGAAGCATATCCATCACCCCGACTTGCGGCACGCCGGCAGCAAACAGGTCGGGCCGCTGGTTCAGTACCGCACCGACCAATAGGCCGCCGTTCGATCCGCCCTGAATCGCCAATCCATCCTTGGCGGCGATGCCCTCTGCCTTGAGGTATTCTCCCGCAGCAATGAAATCGTCGAAGACGTTCTGCTTGTTGGCCCGGCGCCCGGCATCATGCCAGGCGCGTCCGTACTCACCGCCACCGCGCAAATTCGCCATCGCGAAGGCGCCGCCGGCCTGCACCCAGGCCATACGGCTCGCCGAGAAACCCGGCGTCAGCGAAATATCAAACCCGCCGTAGCCGTAGAGCAGCGTCGGTACCGGCTTGCCTGCCTGCGCCACGTCCTTGCGGCGTACCAGGAACATCGGCACACGCGTGCCATCCTTCGAGACGTAGAACCGCTGCTCGACCGCGATTTGCGCGGGATCGAAGTCCATCGCCGGTTCCGCGAAGGGCTCAGAAGCGCCGGTATCGAGATTCATGCGGAAGATCGACGCAGGACGGTTGAAGCTGGTGAACGAGTAGAATGTCTCTGGATCGCCCGGTTTACCTCGGAAGCCGGAAGCGGTGCCGATGCCGTTGAGAGCAAGCGCCCTGCCCGGCTTGCCGTCCAACCCGACGATCTCCGCATGGCTGGCGGCATCGCGCATATAGTTGAGAACCAGCTGGCGGCCGACGATGCCTGCCTTTTCGAGGATATCCTCGCGTTCGGCCACGACTTGCGTGAACACAGGATCGCTCGCGGCCAGGTCGATGCTGACAAGGCGGTAGCGCGGAGCACTCTCGTTGGTCACGAACCAGAGCTTCTGCCCGGCCCCTTCCACAAGGCGCCAGTCATCCTTGAAGCCGGTGACGATCGAGCGCGCGTGCCATCCGGTCTTCCCGCGCTTAGAAAGATCGACCACCCGCACATCGTAGCGGGAATCCGTGCCGATGTGCGACGTGATGACCGCCAGGCGGCCGTCCTGCGTAACCTCGGCGGTATGGCCGTAGTCAGGATGCTCCGGTGTGGAGTAGACGAGCTCGTCCGCGCTCTGGGGCGTGCCCAGACGGTGGTAGTAGACGCCCTGATTGTAGTTCCGGCTCTGGAAAGCCGCGCCATCCTCCGGTGCGGGGAAACGGGAATAGAGGAAGCCTTCCTCCCCGATCCAGGCCAGCGCGCTGAATTTCACCCAGCGCAGCTCATCTTCAAGGACTTTGCCGCTGGCGGTGTCCATCACATGGAGAATGCGCCAGTCGCTGCCACCGTCCTGTACGCTGTACAGCAGATAGCGGCCCTGCTGCGACGGCTCCCACGCGTCCAGCGCGGTCGCGCCATCCTTGGCCCAGGCATTGGGATCGAGCAGAAGCCGCGCCTTGCCGTGCAGGCCGTCGCGCACGAAAAGCTGCGACTGGTTCTGCAAGCCGGTGTTGCGTGTATAGAAATACCGGGTGCCAGCCTTCGTCGGCAGCCCGAAGCGCTCGAAGTTCATGAGCGCACTGATGCGCTGCTTGAACCACGCTCGCTGCGGCAGAGTCTCCAGGTAATTCTCGGTGTAGCGCGATTCGCGATCCACCCAGTCGGCCACTTTGGCGTCGTGGCGGACGTCCGCCTCCAGCCATCGATAGGGATCCGCGATCTTTTCCCCGAACAGGGTTTCGACCACATCGTCTCGGCGCGTTTCTGGATAGTTCATCGTGGCCACCGTCTGCGCCGAAACCGGCATGGCTGCAAGCAGCAGGCTGAAAGTCATCGCACAAGCCGTCGCAATATGAGCCCCGCCGAGCCCGCCCTTCCAAGGCATTCCATTCCCCTGATTTCAAAAAACAAAAAGCGGCCGCGAGCCTAGCACTCGCGACCGCTCTTGCAATGTCTGGTCCGCCTTCTTGTGGAAAGCGGGCCTTCAGAAGCTATCAGGCTTCTGCGTATTCTTCGGCTTCGGCAGCAACCGGACCCGAATCCTGGCCCTTGGCTTCCACGTCGCGATCAACCAGTTCGATGATCGCGATCGGAGCGGCGTCCGATGCGCGGATGCCGGCCTTGATGATGCGGGTGTAACCGCCTTCACGGTTCTTGTAGCGCTCTGCGAGCACTTCGAAGAGCTTGGCTTCCTGCGTTTCGTCGAGAAGGCGCGCGTGCGCGAGACGACGGTTCGAAAGGCCGCCATGCTTCGCCAGCGTGATCAGCTTCTCGATGTAGGGACGCAGTTCCTTCGCCTTGGGCGTGGTGGTCTTGATCTGCTCGTGCTTGATGAGCGCGGCGGCCATGTTGCGCAGCAGCGCAGTACGGTGGCCGGACTTGCGCTGCAGCTTGCGGCCGCCCATTTTGTGACGCATGATTTCTTCTCCGTTCGTCAGGCAGCCGTCTCAGGTACTGCCTGCCGGGCGATGTGGTGCGGCCACCGCCCAAAACCGGCTCACGTATCGTGAAGCGCTGCCCTCAAGACGATCTGACGTAAAGAGTCAAGCGCGAAGGGCGGAATTCCGCCCTCATTAAAAGAAGAAGGGCTCCGCATCGCTGCGAAGCCCTTCTTCTTTGCATATCGGAAAGACCGATCAGCCGAGCAGTTCCTGCTCGAGCTTCTTGGCCATTTCTTCGATGTTCTCGGGCGGCCAGCCTGGGATGTCCATGCCGAGGCGCAGACCCATCGAGGAAAGAACTTCCTTGATCTCGTTGAGCGACTTGCGGCCGAAGTTCGGCGTGCGCAGCATCTCGGCTTCGGTCTTCTGGACCAGATCGCCGATGTAGATGATGTTGTCGTTCTTGAGGCAGTTGGCCGAACGCACCGACAGCTCCAGTTCGTCGACCTTCTTGAGAAGGTAACGGTTGAGCTGGTTGGTGTCGCTCTCTTCCGAAGCAGCAGCGCCGCCAGCAGCCATGCCGATCATTGGCGACTGGCCAACCGGAGCGATGTCCTCGAAGTGGACGAACAGCGCCAGCTGGTCCTGGAGAATGCGCGCGGCATAAGCCACGGCGTCTTCGGGGGTGACGGTGCCGTCGGTTTCGACCGCGAGGCTCAGCTTATCGTAGTCGAGTTCCTGACCGATACGGGCATTGTCGACCTTGTAGCTGACCTGACGGACCGGCGAGTAGAGCGAGTCGACCGGAATAAGACCGATCGGCGCGTCGACAGGACGGTTCGACACGGCGGGGACGTAGCCCTTGCCGGTGTCGGCGGTGAGTTCCATGTTCAGGACCGCACCTTCGTCGAGGTGGCAGATCACGAGGTCCTTGTTCATGACCTCGATATCGCCCGAAACGGCGATGTCGCCCGCCTTCACTTCACCCGGGCCAGTGGCCGAGAGCTGAAGACGCTTCGGGCCTTCGCCCTGCATCTTGAGAGCGATCTGCTTGACGTTCAGGACGATGTCCGTGACGTCCTCGCGCACACCGGCAAGCGACGAGAATTCGTGCAGCACGTTCTCGATCTTGATCGAGGTGATCGCGGCGCCCTGCAGCGAGGAGAGCAGCACGCGACGCAGCGCGTTGCCGAGCGTCAGGCCAAAACCGCGCTCGAGAGGTTCGGCGACGAAGGTCGCCTTCAGCTTGGGGTCGGGTCCCGGCTTGATCTCAAGGCTGTTCGGCTTCTTGAGTTCCTGCCAGTTCTTGATGTTGACAGTCATGGACTTCCCCTGGGAGTGATGGCGGTTACGCCCCGAAGCCTGGTGGAAAGGCTCGGGACGTTCCGAAGCCGGACAGCGACCGGTTCGCCGTCCGGATTAGCTCGATCAGACGCGGCGACGCTTGGAAGGACGCACACCGTTGTGCGGGATCGGCGTCACATCGCGGATCGAGGTAATGGTGAAGCCGACCGCCTGGAGAGCGCGCAGGGCGCTCTCACGGCCCGAACCCGGGCCCTTGACTTCGACTTCGAGGGTGCGGACGCCGTGCTCGGCGGCCTTCTTGCCGGCATCGTCAGCTGCAACCTGTGCAGCGTACGGGGTCGACTTGCGGCTGCCCTTGAAGCCCATCATGCCGGCCGAGGACCACGAAATCGCGTTGCCCTGGGCGTCGGTGATGGTCACCATGGTGTTGTTGAAGCTGGCATTCACATGCGCAATGCCGCTGGTGATGTTCTTGCGCTCGCGACGCTTAACGCGCTGAGGTTCGCGTGCCATGTTCGTGTATCCTGTCGAAAAATCGCTGGGGGAAACCGGTTGGGTCGATTGCTCGACCCAATCAGCTTACTTCTTCTTGCCGGCGATCGGCTTGGCCTTGCCCTTACGGGTGCGTGCATTGGTATGCGTGCGCTGGCCACGAACCGGCAGACCCTTGCGGTGACGCAGGCCACGGTAGCAGGCGAGATCCATCAGGCGCTTGATGTTCATCGCGGTTTCGCGACGAAGATCACCCTCGACCGTGAGGTCGGCGTCGATCGTTTCGCGGATCTGCAGGACTTCGGCGTCCGACAGGTCCTGTACGCGACGGCTGTGATCGATGCCGAGCTTGTCGGCGATCTCGAGAGCCTTGGTACGACCGATACCATGGATGTAGGTGAGCGCGATGATAACGCGCTTGTTGGTGGGGATGTTTACCCCGGCAATACGAGCCACTTAAATCTCCATGCTCCACAGGGAGCGCCCTAGGGACGACCCCTATCTCAACGCTTACTCACCCGAAAGGTGAAATGACAACAGCGCCCGGTCGGCGGCACACTTGGTGCCATCGCCACCCGGACTTGCCGAAACCTTTTGAGTGAAGGGCGCGCATAGAACGATTCGCAAGGGCTGTCAACGCCCGCGAACCTGTTGCCGCTCGATCCCCGTCGCATGTCGGAGCGGGGAGAGTGACTTCGCGATCTGTGTATCGCATCTAAGGGCGTTAGTCAAAGAAACGACCGGGTTCCAGGCGGATGCGCCGGCATAGAAGGGCCGCTCGCCGACAGGCCGCCTTTTCCATACTGTCCCTCGGCCGGAAAGACGAAGCCCCGACCCTCTGCGGCTCGCACCGGCAAAGGATCGGGGCTGTCGGATAAGCTCTGTCGGTCGAGGGGGCGATGCCCCCCTGGTTCAGGTCCTCAGCGCGCCCTCGATGGCAGCGGTAACATGATCCATGTCCGCCATGCCATCCACCTTGGCCACGATGCCGCGCGCCTCGTAGATAGGCAGGATCGGCGCTGTCTTGGCGCGGTACTCGGCCAGGCGGGTGCGCACGGTTTCTGCATTGTCGTCCGGACGACGCTTGAATTCCGTCCCTCCGCACTTGTCGCAGACACCGTCGACCTTGGGCTGCTCGAACGTGTCGTGATAGCCCTTGCCGCAAGTCGCGCAAGTAAAGCGCCCGGTAATCCGCTCGACCAGTGCCTCTTCGTCGACCTCAAGCTCGACCACATGATCGAGCTTGCGGCCGCGAGCGGAAAGAATCGCGTCGAGCGATTCCGCCTGCGCGGCGGTACGCGGATAGCCGTCGAAGATCGCGCCGGTATCGGCGCCCATCGCATCCAGTTCGTCGCCGATCAGCGCCGAAACGATGGCGTCCGAAACCAGCTCACCGCGTTCCATTACGGCCTTGGCTTCAAGTCCCGTGGGCGTGCCCGCCTTTACGGCGGCGCGCAGCATGTCGCCAGTCGAGAGCTGGCGCATGCCATGCCGTTCGACCAGACGCTGCGCCTGGGTGCCCTTGCCCGCCCCCGGCGGGCCCAACAGGATGATATTCACGCCTTACCCCTCATCTGTCCCTGAATGCGCTATCAGCGCATACGGCCCTTCAGTTTCGCCTTCTTGATCAGATCGCCGTACTGGTGCGCCAGCAGGTGCGACTGAATCTGAGTAATCGTGTCGACGGTGACGTTGACGACGATCAGCAGGCTGGTCCCACCCATGAACAGCAACGGCAGACCGGTCATCGAGAGGAAATACTCGGGAACGGTGCAGACGATGGTCAGGTAGATCGCGCCGATCACGGTCACGCGCGTCAGCACATAATCGAGATAGTTCGCGGTGTTCTTGCCCGGACGGATGCCGGGAATGAAGCCACCGTTCTTCTTCAGGTTCTCGGCCGTTTCCTCGGGATTGAAGACGACGGCGGTGTAGAAGAACGAGAAGAAGATGATGCCCGATGCGTAAAGCAGCATGTAGAGCGGCTTGCCGTGGCCCAGGTACTGGTTGAGCGCGACGACGATCTTGCCCCAGGTCGATTCGGGGTTCAGCGACTTGCCCGCGAACTGGGTGATGGTGAGCGGCAGCAGCAGCAGCGAACTTGCGAAGATCGGCGGGATGACGCCCGCGGTATTGATCTTAAGCGGCAGATGGCTGCGATCCGCCTGCATCATGCCGCGCTGCGTGGCGCGCTTGGGATACTGGATCAGCAGGCGGCGCTGTGCGCGTTCTGCAAAGCAGATCATCAGGATCATCGCCACGATCAGCACAATCAGCGCGATGATCAGGAACGAGCCCGTGTCACCGGCGCTGTAGGCCTGCCCCACGTTGCTCGCGAAAGTCGGCATCTGCGCAACGATACCGGCCATGATGATCAGCGAAACGCCGTTACCGATACCGCGCGAAGTGATCTGTTCACCCAGCCACAGCAGGAACATGGTTCCGCCGACCAGCGAGATGACGGCGCCGACGCGGAACAGAAGGCCCGGATCGACGACGGCCTGCAGGCCGCTCGACGCGCCGTAGGCCTCGAGGCTGACGGCCAGGAACCAGCCCTGGATGGCGCAGAGCAGCACGGCGCCATAGCGGGTGTACTGGTTCAGTTTCTTGCGCCCGGCTTCGCCTTCCTTCTTCAGCGCCACCAGCGCCGGGTGAAGCGAAGCAGCCAACTGCACCACGATCGAGCTAGTGATGTAGGGCATCACGCCGAGCGCGATCAGGCTCATTCGCGAAAGCGAACCGCCCGAGAAAGTGTTGAAGAGGTCGAGAATGCCGCCCTGGGTCTTGCTGTAAAGCTGCGAGAGTATCAGCGGATTGACGCCGGGCAGCGGAACGAAGCTCAGGAAGCGGAAAACGATCAGCGCGCCGATCGTGAACCAGATGCGGTTCTTGAGCTCGGTCGCCTTCGAGAAATTGGCCAGGCTCAGAGTGCTGGCGATATTGTCGGCGCGTGAAGCCATGACGTTTTGTAAAGCCTCGATAGTCGGTTCGGGTCCAGCCTTAGCGACTGCAAGAAGGCTTGTCGAACACCGGTTCTGGTCCGCTCATATAGACATTCGTACCGGGTCTGGAAGCCCTGTCGCCCCGCGCCCCATCGAATCCGCCATGTTCAAGGCCGATCCAAGTCAAGGCACCCGTTGGAATAAAGAGAGGGCGAAGCGCATGGCGCCCGCCCTCTCTTTATGAGCATATCGCGGTTGCGATGCCTCAGGCCTCAGCGGCTTCCTTGGCAGGAAGGATCACCGAACCACCAGCCTTCTCGACTGCGGCAACAGCGCTCTTCGAAGCACCGGCAACGTTGAACTCAACCTTCTCGGTCAGTTCACCCTTGGCGAGGAGGCGCACGCCGTCCTTGCCGCCACGGGCCAGGCCGGCGGCCTGGAGAACAGCGTGGTCGACGACGCCCGAGATGTCGAGCTTGCCGGCTTCGATCGCCTTCTGGATCATGCCGAGGTTCACTTCAGCGTAGTCCTTGGCGAACTTCTTGTTGCTGAAGCCGCGCTTCGGAAGACGCATGTGAAGCGGCATCTGGCCGCCTTCAAAGCCGTTGATCGAGACGCCCGAACGAGCCTTGGCACCCTTCTGGCCGCGGCCAGCAGTCTTGCCCTTGCCCGAACCGATGCCACGGCCGACGCGGATACGACGATGACGGGCGCCATCGTTGTCGCGGATTTCGTTCAACTTCATAGTCTGCACTCGCTTTCGCTTTTGGTCGCGCTAATGGGAAGGCGGCCCCATAGGCGAACCGGCCGGCCTTGTCACCCCTGAATCCGCGATGTCGCGGCTTCAGCTACCCCGCATGCGAATCACCAGCTTCGCATCGCCCGGCATCGTTCGCCCTTCGGCGTTGCGTGCGGGCTTCCAATGCAGTTGCTCCCGGCCGAGCCGGCAAATGTCGGCGTCGAACGCCGTCGAAACGGTTTTGGGCTCAAAACTGCAAGATTTGATCTTGCCCTTGGAATCGATGGCGAACTTCAACTCGTGCCGCGTCATCGTGTCCTTGTTGAACACGGTACCGTAGGTGTCGCCCAGCTTGGCCAGTTCGGCGTTGAAGGCCGCCTTGTTGCCGTCCGGAAGCGCCGGCTCTTCCGCAAGCGCGTTATATTCCTGCTCCGTTACCAGCGACTTCATCCGAAGAACCAAGGCAGTCCAGGACAGCGCCCGCGCGATCTGCATCGGCGAATCGCGGTCGACCAGGGCCTGGCACTGGGCACCCGACGGACTGGCATGCTGCGACAGCAGGAATCGCGCGGCCGCCTCGCGGCGATAGGCGATGGCCCAGGCGAGCGGAGTCATACCGAAGAGATCGGGCGAATCGATCGTCGTCAGACCGTCCAGCGCATCGCCGGTTGCATCGGCAGTGGGCGCCTCCAGCAGCTTGCGAAGCACAGCGACATTCCCCCGGCGAGCAGCATCGGCCAGGGTCGGGCTTTCCGACAAGGGCCCGAGGCTCGCATAGCCATAGTCGCGCCCGTGACGCTTCTCGGCCTTCCTCTCCGCTGTCTTGCCCGAAGCTGCGGCATCCGCGGGCTTTGCACTTGCGCCCTTCTTGTTGGCCTTTACCGGCTTGGCGTCTTTGACGGTCTGGTCCGACTTGCCTTCGCCCTCAACCGCCGGAACCACGCGGCAGACGTCACGATAGGGATAGGCGTCATCGGCGATTAGGGTCTCGTTGAAGGTACGTGCGAAGTCTCCAAGGGGATCCTCGCCCTCTTCGCCGGCGCCCTCGGTGCCCGTGGCGATCGGGATAGGAGCCGGCGTGGGCAGCGCATCGTCGCCGAAATACGTCACGACGCGCGCCATGCGGGGCGAAAGGCCGCCGCGAAGCACGCATTGGGCCCCAAACTCAGTCGTGTCGATGCCGTCCAGCGTGACCGCAGCGACAAGACGAAAGTCCCCGGACGCGGCCGCCTTGTGCGCCTCTGCAACGGGATCGGCCTGTCCAGTGGCGAGCAACGCCTTCAACGCCTTATCCGCGAGCCGGTCACGCTCGAGCGTCGCCGGATCCGCGAGCGGATCGTTACAGGCCGGTTCGGCAGCCGGGCTTTCCTGCACATAGGTTTCGCCGTTGTCGCTCGGTTCGCTGCCCTCGCATCCGGAAACGGCGAGAGCGGCCAGGCACAAGGATGAGGCCGCGATGGTCCTGCGAAGCAATGTATCCCCCGGGGAAATCCAAATCCCGCCGCGCTTAGCACAAGTCATGGCCGATTGGGGAGCCGGACACGCAGCCACACACAGATTTCGCGCGAGCGCGTCGAGCCTCGCCCTGTGCATGGCCCCCAGCGCCCTGCCCTTCGCCAAAACCAGAAAGGCCCCGGTGTTTCCACCGAGGCCTTTCCGAATATCGTGCCTGAGGCAGGTCGATCAGTCGACCACCGCAACCATGTGCGGCAGCTTTGCGATCGCACCACGGACTTCCGGGGTGTCTTCGCGTTCGACGACCTTGTGCATCTTGCCGAGGCCAAGACCGATGAGGATCTTCTTCTGGCTCTCGGGGCGACGGATCGGCGAACCGATCTGCTTGATCTTGATCTTCGCCATGAGACTTACTCCACGATGGCTTCGGCAGCGGCTTCAGCCTCTGCCTCGGTGGCACCACCGCGACCAAGCAGGTCAGCGACCTTCTTGCCACGACGCTGTGCAACCGACTTCGGCGAAGTCTGGTTGACGAGCGCGTCGAAGGTAGCGCGGATCATGTTGTACGGGTTCGAGGTACCGACCGACTTGGTCACGACGTCGTGGACGCCGAGGCTCTCGAACACGGCGCGCATCGGGCCACCGGCGATGATGCCGGTACCGGCCGGAGCCGAACGCACGTTCACCTTGCCGGCGCCGAAGTGGCCCCGACCGTCATGGTGAAGCGTGCGGCCTTCCTTCAGCGCCACGCGGACCATCTTCTTCTTTGCAGAAGCAGTGGCCTTCGTGATTGCCTCGGGAACTTCGCGAGCCTTGGCATGACCAAAGCCCACGCGGCCCTTGCCGTCACCCACGACGACCAGTGCTGCGAAGCCGAAGCGCTTGCCGCCCTTGACCGTCTTCGAAACGCGGTTGATGTGGACGAGCTTTTCAATCAGCTCTTCGCCCTGCTCTTCCTCGTTCCGGCCACCACGGCGGTCGTCGCGACGGCCACGGCCGCCACGCTCACCGCGTTCGCCACGGCCACGGCCACGGCCACGACCTTCACGAGTCTCCTGCGCGTCGCCACCCTGGGGGTGCTCGGCCGCGATCGGTGCTTCGTTGATGTTTTCGTCAGCCATGATCAGAACTCCAGCCCGCCTTCACGGGCGGCTTCGGCCAGCGCCTTGACGCGGCCATGGAAGAGGAAACCGCCACGATCGAACACGACCGAGGTGATGCCCGCCTTCTTGGCGGCCTCGGCGAGTTCCTTGCCCACGCGGACTGCGGCATCCGTATCGGTGCCCTTGGCGCCAAGCGTGTTGGCTGCAGCCACGGTGTGACCCTGCGCATCGTCGATGATCTGCGCATAGATGTGACGGCCGGTGCGGTGCACCGACAGACGGGGACGACCACCCGCACGGGCCTTGAGAGCGGTGCGGACGCGCCGGCGACGGCGCTCGAAAAGGGAAAGCTTGGCCATTACTTCTTCTTCCCTTCCTTGCGGAAGATGAATTCGCCGCGGTACTTGATGCCCTTGCCCTTGTAAGGCTCGGGCTTGCGCCAGCGACGGATTTCGGCCGCGAGTTGGCCGACCTTCTGCTTGTCGACGCCAGAGATCTCGACCGTGGTGTTGTCCGGGGTCTTGACCTCAATGCCTTCCGGCACAGCGATGTCAACGTCGTGCGAGTAGCCGAGCTGCAGCTTCAGGTTCTTGCCCTGAGCTGCTGCACGGTAGCCGACGCCCTTGATCTCGAGGACCTTGGAGAAGCCGTTGGTAACGCCTTCCACCAGGTTCGAGACGAGGGTGCGCTGCATGCCCCAGTGGCTGCGGGCAGCCTTGGTCTGGTTGGCGGGCTGAACGGCAATCGAACCGTCCTCGACCGCGTAGGTCACGAGGTCGGACAGACCCATGGTGAGAACGCCCTTGGGCCCCTTCACCGTGAGGACACCGTTATCGATGGCGGCAGTGACCCCGCCAGGGATCACAACCGGCTTCTTGCCGATGCGGCTCATTAGAACACCTCCGCCAGCACTTCGCCGCCGACGTTCTGCGAACGTGCTTCGGCATCCGAGAGCACGCCCTTGGGCGTCGAGACGATGGTGATGCCGAGACCGTTGCGCACCACCGGGAGTTCCTTCGAACCCGAGTAGACGCGGCGGCCAGGCTTGGAGACGCGAGCGATGTGCTTGATGGCGGGCTCGCCTTCGAAGTACTTCAGCTCGATGCGAAGCTGCGGGTGTGCGCCGGTTGCATCGTCGCTGAAGCCACGGATGTAGCCTTCGCGCTGAAGCACCTCGAGCACACGGGCACGAAGCTTGGAAGCCGGCGAGAGGACGGTGTCCTTCTTTGCCTGCTGTCCGTTGCGGATGCGGGTGAGCATATCACCCAGGGGATCGGTCATAGCCATTGCTTCGTACCCTTACCAGCTCGACTTGGTCACGCCGGGGATCATGCCCTTGTTGGCAAGATCGCGCAGCTCGACGCGGCACAGACCGAACTTGCGGTAGTAACCGCGCGGACGACCGGTGGTCGCACAACGGTTACGAACCCGGGTGGGGTTACCGTTGCGCGGGATCTCGGCCAGCTTCAGGCGGGCGATGAGGCGCTCGGTTTCGTCGAGCGATTCATCATCGGCCACTGCCTTCAGGCGCGCGTACTTGCCTGCATACTTCTTAACGAGCTGCTTGCGGCGCTCGTTCTTGTTCACGGAACTCAGTTTCGCCATGGACTTAAGCTCTCTTCCTCAGCGGCGGCTCACGCCGCTTCCTTCTGTTCCGACTCTTCAGCCGGGAACGGGAAACCGAACAGACGAAGCAGCTCGCGCGCTTCCTCGTCGGTCTTCGCGGTGGTGGTGACGATGATGTCCATGCCACGCACCTTCTCGATCTTGTCGTAGCTGATCTCCGGGAAGATGATCTGCTCCTTGAGACCCATCGCGTAGTTACCGCGGCCGTCGAACGACTTCGGGTTCAGACCACGAAAGTCGCGAATGCGGGGCATTGCGATGGTGACGAGACGATCGAGAAACTCGTACATGCGCTCACGACGCAGCGTCACCTTGCAGCCGATCGGCATGCCTTCACGCAGCTTGAACTGCGCGATCGACTTGCGGGCCTTGGTAACGACGGGCTTCTGACCGGCGATGGCTTCCATCTCGGCAGCGGCAGTCTGGACCTTCTTCTTGTCCTGGCTGGCCTCACCGACGCCCATGTTGAGCGTGATCTTCTCGATCTTCGGCACTTCCATCACGTTCTTGTAACCGAACTTCTCGGTCATCGCCTTCGCGATTTCAGCGTCGTACTTCGAGCGCAGACGCGGAGTATACTTCTCAGCCATCGATGGTCTCCCCGGACTTCACGGCCACGCGGACCTTCTTGCCGTCCTTGGTTTCGAAGCGAACGCGCGTCGGCTTGCCGTCCTTGTCGGCAACAGCAATCTTGCTGATAGCCATCGGGGCCGGAATGCGCTCGATGCCGCCCTGCGGGTTCTGCTGGGTCGGCTTGCGGTGACGGGTTGCGACGTTCACGCCTTCAACCACGACCTTGCCGTCCTTCGGGAGAACCTGAAGCACGGTGCCGGTGCGGCCCTTGTCCTTGCCGGACAGGACGACGACGGCGTCACCCTTCTTGATCTTCGAAGCAGCCATTACAGCACCTCCGGAGCGAGCGAGATGATCTTCATGAAGCCCTTGCCGCGCAGCTCGCGAACGACGGGGCCAAAGATACGAGTGCCGATCGGCTCCTCGTTCTTGTTGATGAGCACCGCCGCGTTGCTGTCGAAGCGGATAACGCTACCGTCTGCACGACGGACGTCCTTACGGGTACGCACGATCACCGCACGGTGAACGTCGCCCTTCTTGACGCGAGCGCGGGGCTGCGCCTCCTTCACCGACACCACGATGATGTCGCCGACGCCTGCGAAACGACGCTTGGAGCCACCCAGTACCTTGATGCACTGGACGCGCTTTGCGCCGCTGTTGTCCGCGACGTCGAGATTGGATTGCATCTGGATCATCGATCCGAGTCCTTCTCAACTGGCTTGCCGGAACAAGTCCGGCAGTTCCTAAAAAGACAGGCCCACGAGGGGCCCGAGTCGCCCCGACGGGCGAAGTGCGGCCATTTGCCGCATTCACCCGCGAAGGTCAACACTCTTGTCCGGCCTTGAGGCCGAGGTCCTTAGACCTCGGCTTCGAGTGCCGTACCCTTGCTCGCCTGAAGACGGTCAAGAACCTTCCAGGTCTTGGTCTTCGAGAAGGGCTTCGTCTCCTCGATCCGGACGCGTTCGCCGGTCTTGAAGGCGTTGTCTTCGTCGTGAGCGTGGTACTTCTTCGAGCGACGGATGATCTTCCCGTAGAGGGGGTGCTTCACCTTGCGCTCGACCAGTACGGTCACGGTCTTGTCGGTCTTGTCGGAAACGACGGTCCCGATCAGAATACGCTTGGGCATCGTGTTTCCTCCTTAGGCCTGCGCCGAACGCTCGGCCTGGAGCGTCTTGATGCGGGCGATGTCACGACGCACCTGCTTGATACGCGCGGGCGCCTCAAGCTGGCTGGTCGCGGCCTGGAACCGCAGGTTGAACTGTTCGCGCTTCAAGTCGGCGAGGTCAGCAGTCAGCTGATCGTCGGTCTTGGCACGAAAGTCTTCGATCTTGTTTGCCATGATTCGACTTCCTTACTCGCCGCCAAGGTGCGAGGTGTCGCCGAGGCGAGCAACGACCTTGGTCTTGATCGGCAGCTTCATCGCAGCGCGGCTGAAAGCCTCGGCTGCGAGCGGGCCAGCGACGCCGTCCAGTTCGAACAGGATACGGCCGGGCTTGACGCGGGCCGCCCAGTATTCGACCGAACCCTTGCCCTTACCCTGACGGACTTCAGCAGGCTTCTTCGAAACCGGCACGTCGGGGAAGACGCGGATCCAGAGACGACCCTGGCGCTTGATGTGACGCGTGATCGCGCGGCGAGCCGCTTCGATCTGGCGGGCGGTGATCCGCTCCGGCTCGAGGGCCTTGAGGCCGTACGAGCCGAAGTTCAGGTCGGTGCCACCCTTGGCATCACCCTTGATCCGGCCCTTGAAGGCCTTGCGGAACTTGGTCTTCTTTGGTTGCAGCATGACTCTTAGTTCCTGCGGTCATCGCGTGCCGGACGCACGCCGGAGGTCTGCGCCTCCATCATCAGGCGGTCCTGCGCCATCGGGTCGTGGCCAAGGATTTCGCCCTTGAAGATCCAGACCTTGATGCCGATGATGCCATAGGCGGTCAGCGCCTCGGCTTCGGCATAGTCGATGTTGGCACGCAGGGTGTGAAGCGGCACGCGGCCTTCACGGTACCATTCGGTACGCGCGATTTCCGCACCGCCAAGACGACCACCACAGGTGATCTTGATGCCTTCGGCGCCAAGACGAAGGGCCGACTGAACGGCGCGCTTCATCGCACGGCGGAAGGCAACACGGCGGATCAGCTGATCGGCAATGCCCTGAGCGACGAGCTTCGAATCGATTTCCGGCTTGCGGATTTCGACGATGTTCAGCTTCACTTCGCTCGAAGTCATCTTCGCAAGCTGCTTGCGCAGCTTCTCGATGTCCGCACCCTTCTTGCCGATGATCACACCGGGACGGGCTGCGTAGATCGAGATGCGGCACAGCTTGGCCGGACGCTCGATGACCACCTTCGAAACCGCAGCCTGGGGCACGGTGTCGATGATGAACTTGCGGATCTTGAGGTCTTCCTCAAGCAGCTTGCCGTAGTCCCGGCCTTCCGCAAACCAGCGGCTGTCCCAGGTACGGTTGATCTGCAGACGCAGACCGATCGGATTGCTCTTATGACCCATGGATCAGGCCTCCTCGACTTCGCGAACGACGATCCGCAGGCGCGAAAACGGCTTGAGGATGCGGGTGGACTTGCCGCGACCACGAGCGTGGAAGCGCTTCATGGTGATCGACTTGCCGACCGACGCCTCGGCGACGACCAGAGCGTCGACGTCGAGGTTGTGGTTGTTCTCCGCGTTCGCGATTGCCGAAGCGAGGATCTTGCGAGCGTCCTGAGCCATCGCCTTCTTGGAGAAGGTCAGGATGTTCATGGCGTCCTCGGCCTTGCGGCCACGGATCAGGGCGGCGACGAGATTGAGCTTCTGGGCGGAACCACGGATGGTGGTGCCGACCGCAAGAGCTTCCTTCTCGCCAACGCGGCGGGGTGCTGCCTGCTTGCTCATTAGCGCTTGCCCTTCTTGTCGGCGGCGTGGCCGGGGAACGTGCGCGTAGGCGCGAATTCACCGAGCTTGTGACCGACCATGTCCTCGTTCACCGAAACCGGGATGAACTTGTGACCGTTGTAGACCGAGAAGGTCAGACCAACGAACTGCGGGAGAATGGTGGAGCGACGCGACCAGGTCTTGATCGGACCAGCGCGGTTGCCGGCATCCTGCGCGACCTCGGCCTTCTTGAGAAGGTACAGGTCGACGAAGGGGCCTTTCCAGACGGAACGTGCCATCGTGTCTTACCTCTTCTTCTTGGCGTGGCGCGAACGGATGATCATCTTGTCCGTCTGCTTGTTGTTGCGAGTGCGAGCACCCTTGGTCGGCTTGCCCCACGGAGTGACCGGGTGACGGCCGCCCGAGGTACGGCCTTCACCACCGCCGTGCGGGTGATCGACCGGGTTCTTGGCAACACCGCGGGTCAGCGGGCGACGGCCCAGCCAACGGCCGCGACCGGCCTTGGCGAGGGTCTGGTTGGCGTTGTCGGGGTTCGACACGGCGCCAACGGTGCCCATGCAGTCGCCACGCAGGTAGCGCTGCTCGCCCGAGTTCAGACGAACGATGACCATGCCGCGGTCACGACCGACGACCTGAACGTACGTGCCTGCCGAACGAGCGATCTGCCCGCCCTTGCCGGGCTTCATCTCGACGTTGTGGCAGATCGTGCCGACCGGCATCTGCGACAGGAGCATGGCGTTGCCAGGCTTCACGTCGGTCTTTTCGCCGGCAACAACGACATCGCCAACGGCGAGGCGCTGCGGCGCGATGATGTAGGTCAGTTCGCCGTCGGTGTACTTCACGAGCGCGATGAAGGCGGTGCGGTTGGGATCGTACTCGATCCGCTCCACGGTCGCTTCCATGTCCCACTTACGACGCTTGAAGTCGATGAAGCGGTACTTCTGCTTGTGACCACCGGCGATGCCACGCGAAGTGACATGACCCTTGTTGTTGCGGCCGCCGGTCTTGCTCTTGCCTTCGGTCAGCGCCTTGAGGGGCTTGCCCTTCCAGAGCGACGACTTGTCGACGAGGACCAGGCCGCGGCGGGCGGGGCTGGTCGGGTTGTACTTCTTAAGTGCCATCGGATCAGCCCCGCACGCCTTCGGTGATGTCAATCGACTGGCCTTCGGCCAGCGTGACGATCGCCTTCTTCACGTCGCTGCGACGGTAAGCCTTACCGCGCCAGCGCTTGGTCTTGCCCTTGACGACCAGCGTGTTCACGCCGGTGACCTTGACGTCGAACAGAGCTTCGACGGCAGCCTTGATCTCGGGCTTGGTCGCCTTGTCAGCCACCTTGAAAACGACCGCGTTCTGTTCGGAAAGCAGGGTCGACTTCTCGGTGATGTGCGGCGAGAGGATCACGTCGTAATGACGGATGTCCACGTTGCTCTTAGCCATTGAAACGCGCCTCCAGCTTCTCGACCGCGGCGCGCGTCAACACCAGCGTATCATGCTTCAGGATGTCGTAGACATTGGCGCCGACAGCCGGAAGCACATTGACGCCGATGATGTTGCGGGCAGCCAGGGCGAAGCCCTCGTTGACCTGCTCACCGTCCATGACGAGAACCTTCTTGCCGAAGTTCGCCTTGGCGAGCTGACCGGCAAGCACCTTGGTCTTGGCATCAGCCACGTCGAGCGAGTCGACGATCACGAGGCCGTTCTGAGCCTTGGCCGAAAGGGCCATCTTCAGACCGAGTGCACGGATCTTCTTGTTCAGCGAGATGTTGAACTCGCGGCGACGAGCACCGTGAGCCTTACCACCGCCGATGAACACCGGAGCCGCACGGTCGCCGTGACGGGCAGTACCGCCGCCCTTCTGGCGACCGAACTTCTTGCCGGTGCGCGCGACTTCCGAGCGCTCGCGGGTCGCACGGGCGATGCCGCGGCGATTTTCGAGCTGCCAGGTGACGACGCGGTGCAGGATGTCCGCGCGCGGCTCGAGGCCGAACACGTCGTCCGAAAGCTCGATGTCGGCGTTAGCGGCCGAACCGTCGATATTGAGGACCTGAACCTTCATGATTAGCCCTCCTGGCCTTCGGTCGCTTCGGGAGCCGCGGCTTCAGCCGGGGTCACGGCAGCGGCCGTATCATTGGTGTTGCTGGCCGACTTGATGCCGGCGGGGTACGGAGCCTCGGCGTGACGGTCGACCTTGACGGCGTCCGAAACGGTGAGCCAGGCGTTCTTCGAACCCGGGACCGAGCCCTTGACGAAGATCAAGCCACGCTCGTCGTCCACGCGGACGACTTCGAGGTTCTGCTGGGTGCGCTGACGGTCGCCCATGTGGCCGGCCATCTTCTTGTTCTTGAACACCTTGCCCGGATCCTGACGGTTACCCGTCGAACCGTGGGCACGGTGCGAGATCGACACACCGTGGGTGGCGCGCATACCGCCGAAGCCCCAGCGCTTCATGGCGCCCTGGAAGCCCTTGCCCTGGGTGTGGCCGCCTACGTCGACCAGCTGGCCGGGCACGAAGTGCGAGGCTGCGATCGTGGCGCCGACTTCCAGAAGGGCGTCGTCGGCAACGCGGAATTCCGCGACGCGCATCTTGAGGGGAACCTGAGCCTTGGCGAAATGTTCGCGCTGCGGCTTGGCAACGTTCTTCTGCTTTGCTTCGCCCGCACCGAGCTGAACCGCGACGTAGCCGTCACGATCAGCAGTACGGACCGAAACCACCTGACAGTCTTCAAGTGCCAGGACAGTGACGGGCACGTGGCGACCGTCCTCCTGGAACAGGCGGGTCATCCCGACTTTCTTGGCGATCACGCCTGTACGCATGACCTTTCTCCTTACAGAGGCGCACGCAGGACCATCCCTCGTGCGCGTGTCCAACCCTATTTGTGATACGAACCCCGTCCGGGTCAGGTGTTCCCTGCATGCCCATCAAGGACAGCGGAAACGAGACGGGGGACGCATTCCCGACACTGCCCGAAAGCGGCGGCGGAGGTATCCCTTGTGTCCCCTTTCGGGGCGCTGTCTCTGCGGGTTTCTCCCCGCAAAGCCGGCCTGCTGGCCGACAAGGACAATTTGGATCCGAAGATCCGAATTTCGCCTCGATCGTTTAAAGTCCGATCGGAAAGGACTTTCGGGGCAACCTTTCGGTTACCCCGCAAACCGGCTTAGGCCAGCTTGATCTCGACGTTCACGCCGGCAGCAAGGTCCAGCTTCATCAGAGCGTCGACGGTAGCTGCGTTCGGCTGCACGATATCAAGCAGACGCTTGTAGGTGCGGACTTCGAACTGCTCACGCGACTTCTTGTCGATGTGCGGACCACGGTTGACCGTGAACTTCTCGATCTTCGTCGGCAGGGGAATGGGCCCACGAATCAGAGCGCCGGTGCGGCGAGCCGTGTCAGCGATTTCGCCAGTGGCCTGGTCGAGCACGCGATGGTCAAACGCCTTGAGGCGGATACGGATGTTCTGAGCTTCCATTACCTACTACCGATGAGAAAGAGCCAAAGGGCCGAAGCCCCGTCAAATTCGAACCGCGCCACTACACGCTGATGCCGAGTCGGGCAAGCCCTGATTTCATCAAGTCCGGCAGGTTTCCGGGGGGCCGCCGATGCAGTTCATCGCATCCCCTCTTCCCTGCCCCCGATCAGCATCCTACCTTGGCATGGCGACGCCTAACAGAAGGCGCTTTCAATGCCCTCCACTACCACGATAATTTCCAGCGCACTTCCCGCGCTAATTCTTGTATGCCTGGCACCCGAGCCCGCCGCAGCTGGCAATTCCCCCTACGGCCGCAGCCAGACGGGCGTTCCGATCGACCTCGACGATACCGACGCGCTCACCGCTCACGCCGCCATGCCCGATGCCGGGAATGGACCCGTGGACGACGCATGCCGTGAGGCCGCCCGCGCCAGCAATGGCGGCAATGACGGCACGATCGTTGCCTGCTCCCATAACGGCGACGGCACGAACCAGCGCGTCCCGGCCTCGAAATCCGTCGACGAAAGCACGCGGACGGGCGCAGCGTACCCGCCGGACCTCTGGGACCTGCCCGGCTGCCTAGGCCCCTGCATCACCATACCGTTCGGCCGCGTGCCGGCACCCGTCTACTACATCGACCTCGCGTCCATTCCCGAAGCACCCAAGGGCTCGGATGCATGGAAGATCGCACAGGGCGATTTGCGGGCCCGATAAAACTGCAAGCCGGGCTTTGCGCCCTTTAAATCCATTTGGCTCCATGAACTCGAAAAGCCCGGCGCCTCTCTCGAGACGCCGGGCCAATCACGTTAGCCGAAGCCGATCAGCGAATTACTTCGTGATCGTGGCAACGACGCCCGAACCGACGGTGCGGCCGCCTTCGCGGATTGCGAAGCGGAGACCTTCGTCCATGGCGATCGGAGCGATCAGCTTCACGGTCAGCGAAACGTTGTCGCCCGGCATGACCATTTCGGTGCCCTCGGGAAGGATCACTTCGCCGGTCACGTCGGTGGTGCGGAAGTAGAACTGCGGACGGTAGTTGGCGAAGAACGGCGTGTGACGGCCGCCTTCGTCCTTCGACAGAACGTAGACTTCAGCCGAGAACTCGGTGTGCGGGGTCACGGTGCCCGGCTTGGCGAGAACCTGGCCACGCTCAACGTCGTCGCGCTTCAGGCCACGAACCAGTGCGCCAATGTTGTCGCCGGCTTCACCCTGGTCGAGCAGCTTGCGGAACATTTCGACGCCGGTGACGGTGGTCTTCTGCGTGTCGCGGATACCAACGACTTCGACTTCTTCACCAACCTTGACGATGCCGGTTTCGACGCGGCCGGTAACAACCGTACCGCGACCCGAGATCGAGAACACGTCTTCGACGGGCATCAGGAATGCCTTGTCGGTGGGACGCGGGGGCTGCGGGATGAAGTCGTCGACTGCCTTCATCAGCTCAAGGATCTTTTCCTTGCCGATGTTGTCGTCGCGGCCTTCAAGGGCGGCCAGAGCCGAACCCATGACGATCGGAATGTTGTCGCCGTCGAAGTCGTACGACGAGAGCAGTTCACGAACTTCCAGCTCGACGAGTTCGAGGAGTTCCGGATCGTCGACCTGGTCGACCTTGTTCATGAACACGACAAGCTGCGGCACGCCGACCTGGCGGGCAAGCAGGATGTGCTCGCGGGTCTGCGGCATCGGGCCGTCAGCAGCGTTCACAACCAGGATCGCGCCGTCCATCTGGGCGGCACCGGTGATCATGTTCTTCACGTAGTCAGCGTGACCCGGGCAGTCGACGTGTGCGTAGTGACGGGCTTCCGTCTCGTACTCAACGTGAGCGGTCGAGATGGTGATGCCGCGCTCGCGCTCTTCCGGAGCCTTGTCGATGTTGGCGAAGTCAACGGCTTCACCGCCGAAAGCTTCCGACATGACCTTGGTGATGGCGGCCGTCAGGGTCGTCTTGCCGTGGTCGACGTGACCGATGGTGCCAATGTTGCAGTGCGGCTTGTTCCGCTCGAATTTTGCCTTCGCCATTGTTCAAACCTTCTTTTCGCTTGAAATCGAATCTGCGGGAATGGACGGCGCCCGCTGAAACAGGCGCCGCCCGTAGTCTGATCTTGCCTTTTAAGCAAGCTTCTCCTTGACCTCGGCCGCGACGTTCGCCGGGACCTCGTCATAGTGGGAGAAGAACATCGAGTAGTTTGCACGGCCCTGGGTGAACGAGCGGAGCTGGTTCACGTAGCCGAACATGTTGGCCAGCGGGACCATGGATTCGACGACCTGGGCATTGCCGCGGCTGTCGGTTCCCTGGATCTGACCACGACGGCTGTTCATGTCGCCGATGACGTCGCCGAGATATTCCTCGGGGGTGACGACTTCAACCTTCATGATCGGCTCGAGCAGCTTGATGCCGGCCTTCTGGGCGACTTCACGCATGGCACCGCGACCGGCGATCTCGAAGGCCAGGGCCGACGAGTCGACGTCGTGGTAGGCACCGTCGTAGAGGACGATGTCGAAGTCGATGATCGGGAAGCCGACCAGCGAACCCGAGGCAGCGGTTTCGCGCATGCCCTTTTCGATCGCGGGGATATATTCCTTCGGAATGTTACCGCCCTTGATCTCGTCCTTGAAGGTGATGCCCGCACCGCGCTCGCCCGGCGTGACCTTGATCTTCACGCGACCGAACTGACCGGTACCGCCCGACTGCTTCTTGTGGGTGTAGTCCACATCGACAGGCTTGGCGAGGTATTCGCGATAGGCGACCTGCGGAGCGCCGACGTTGGCTTCGACCTTGAACTCGCGACGCATACGGTCGACGATGATGTCCAGGTGAAGTTCGCCCATGCCCTTGATGATCGTCTGACCCGACTCGTGGTCGGTGGTGACGCGGAACGAGGGATCCTCAGCCGAGAGACGGTTGAGCGCAACGCCCATCTTCTCCTGGTCGGCCTTGGTCTTCGGTTCGACCGAGAGTTCGATAACCGGCTCGGGGAATTCCATGCGTTCGAGAACGATCGGCGCCTTTTCCGCGCAGAGCGTGTCGCCCGTGGTGGTTTCCTTCATGCCGGCCAGCGCGACGATGTCGCCCGCGAAGGCCTCGTCGATGTCCTTGCGGTCGTTGGCGTGCATCTCGAGGATACGGCCAACCTTTTCCTTCTTGCCCTTCACCGAGTTCAGGTAAGTGCCCTTGGCGAGCGTACCCGAATAGATGCGGATGAAGGTGAGCGAGCCCACGAAGGGATCGTTCATGACCTTGAAGGCCAGCGCCGAGAACGGAGCGCTGTCTTCCGGCGGACGGCTGTCGGCTTCGTCGCTGTCAACCTTGACGCCCTGGACGTCTTCGATGTCGAGCGGCGAAGGCAGGTAGTCGACGACGGCGTCGAGCAGGGGCTGTACGCCCTTGTTCTTGAACGCCGAACCGCAGACGACCGGAACGAACTTGTGGTTCAGCGTGCCCTTGCGGATCAGCGCCTTCAGCGTAGCGACGTCAGGCTCGGTGCCTTCGAGGTAGGCTTCCATGACCGCGTCGTCCTGCTCGACAGCGAGTTCGAGAAGCTTTTCACGGTATTCGGCAGCTTCGTCAGCCAGTTCAGCCGGGATTTCTTCGTAGAAGAATTCGGCGCCGAGCGATTCGTCCTTCCAGACGATTGCGCGGTTGTGAACCAGATCGACCAGGCCCTTCAGATCGGCTTCGAGGCCGATCGGAATGTAGAGCACGGCAGGCGTCGCACCGAGGCGGTCGATGATCGACTGCACGCAGTACTTGAAGTTCGCGCCGGTACGGTCGAGCTTGTTGATGAAGCACATGCGCGGAACGCCGTACTTGTCGGCCTGGCGCCACACGGTTTCCGACTGCGGCTCAACGCCGGCAACGCCGTCGAAGCACGCGACCGCACCGTCGAGCACGCGCAGCGAGCGTTCGACTTCGATGGTGAAGTCGACGTGCCCGGGGGTGTCGATGATGTTGATGCGGTATTCCTGGCCCTCGGACGTCCAGAAGCAGGTGGTCGCAGCCGAGGTGATGGTGATGCCGCGTTCCTGCTCCTGCTCCATCCAGTCCATGGTCGCAGCGCCGTCGTGGACTTCGCCGATCTTGTAGGACTTGCCGGTGTAGTAGAGGATTCGCTCGGTCGTGGTGGTCTTACCGGCGTCGATGTGCGCCATAATACCGATGTTACGGTACATATTGAGCGGATGGCTGCGTGCCATGGTGAAAATCCTTAGCAGGAGTGTTTGGGAGCGGAGCGGCCTTCAGATAAGACCTCGCCCCCTGAAATAAAAGTGTGACGCCCGGATGACCGCCGAGAGGCAATCGATCCGGGCGACACCACGCACATTACCAGCGGTAGTGCGAGAAGGCGCGGTTCGCGTCCGCCATGCGGTGCGTGTCTTCGCGCTTCTTCACGGCATTGCCGCGGTTGTTGGCAGCATCGAGCAGCTCGCCCGAGAGACGCGCCGACATGGTGGTCTCGGGACGGTTGCGGGCTGCGGTGATCAGCCAGCGGATGGCGAGAGCCTGGGCGCGCTCCGGACGGACTTCGACCGGGACCTGGTAGGTCGCACCACCGACGCGGCGGCTGCGGACTTCGATCTGCGGCGCGACGTTGTTCAAAGCGTCGTGGAACAGCTGGACCGGGTTGGCCTTGGCGCGGGTTTCCATGGTTTCCATGGCACCGTAGACGATCGCTTCAGCGACCGACTTCTTGCCGTCGTACATGAGGTTGTTCATGAACTTCGACAGGATGAGATCCCCGAACTTGGGATCGGGCAGGATAATCCGCTTCTCGGGACGACGACGACGTGACATCGTTGATATTCCTTGTTCTTTCGGGCGGGAGCGTGAGCATCACCGGCCGGTAAATCTTGTACCGTGCGAGGCGCGAAGCCCCGCGGGCCGGCTTACTTCGGACGCTTGGCGCCGTACTTCGAGCGGCTCTGCTTGCGATCCTTGACGCCCTGGGTGTCGAGCACGCCGCGCAGGATGTGGTAGCGAACGCCGGGAAGATCGCGGACGCGGCCGCCGCGGATGAGCACGACCGAGTGCTCCTGCAGGTTGTGGCCTTCACCCGGGATGTACGAAATGACTTCGCGGCTGTTGGTCAGGCGCACCTTGGCGACCTTGCGGAGAGCCGAGTTCGGCTTCTTCGGGGTCGTGGTGTAAACGCGGGTGCAAACGCCGCGCTTCTGCGGGTTCTGCTCCATCGCAGGAACTTTCGACTTGGCCTTCTGCGGCTCGCGACCCTTGCGGATCAGCTGGTTGATAGTGGGCATCTATACTCTTCTTTCAAATGGGAGTGCGATGGATCCGGGCCGGAGCGATGCCTGCAGCAGCAGGCGCACCGGCGCGAACCCTTCGCACCCCAAGGGACCGATCGACATCGGAGCCCGGAGCATCTGAAAGGGACGGAATATTTTCGAGAGTTCACGCGAGACGAGCCGGATATCGGAACCAGCCCTTTCACCCCGATCCGGAGTTACTGGCGGTTCGCCCCTGGCAACCGTCGAACGTGAGCCGAAAAACACTCCACCCGGGCAAATGCACCGGATTACTTTGCCATGCGCCCTTCCGGCAAGAACCACCCCGCGACTCGCGCAAGGCGTTCCCAAAGCGGCTTTTCCGGCAGCCAGGCTGCGGGAAAGTCCCGGAAATGCTGACATGACAATGTTCAGCTCTATGTCGTTTCCTGCGAGAACACCCACAGGAGATGGGCGCCCTTAGGAGATTTGGGGCGGTGGGTCAAGGAGAGCGTAGCAACGGCTAGTGGCCGGTAGCGGAAAGGCAGGTTTGGAGCCGGGTTGTGCGGGCAGCTGACATCCACTTGGAGGCAGCCGCCTATCAGGTCCCGTCTTTCACTGACTATCATAGACCTTCAGAGCTGCCGCGCGTCTTGTTTCGGTTCCCAGCTCTGGCACTGGGCCATGTTCCGGAAAAAATAGGTGAGGCGAACGACCTGGCCGCCGTTGATGCCGATCACGTCCAGCGAAACTGTCGAGAGAGGGCTGGCGAGCTTGCTCCATTCGAGATCAAACGATTCCACCGGCGGGCGCATTCTCAAAGTTTCCCAGTCAAGGTTAGGCTTGACGTGCTTTGGCTTGCCGTACTTCGAGAGAACCTTGGCGATGGAATCTCGCTTCGCCTTCGCCGCATCCCAGGTCGGGAACGGTTTGGTGTCCCCATAGACCGCGCAAACGCCGGTCGGAGGGCTCGCCTCCACCCGATATTGATCAAAGTTGGAGTTAGGCTGTGGAACTTTTACTCGGTAGGTTTTCGTACCCTCCTTCTCGATGACCTTGAGCGCAGATACCGTGGTGCCTGCGTCAATACCAAAAGGAGCGGCCATTGCCGGGAAGGGAGCAAATGAGAGCACGAATGCGCAAGTCCATTGTCTCCCGTTTACAATCGTTTTTGGATATTTCGACACTCGTCCCCCTACATAAACACTGCACTTTAGGATTCTCGGTCATTGGGATCGTTCCCCAAAAGTCAGTTCGATTTGCGCGATGTAGCAACCCAGAACGCCACTCCCGCGAACACAATCCACATGATAGCAATGCCCCTGTCAGGCCCTTTGGACTTCACGATATCGCCGACGCAGTCATATTCGCCCTGACCATCTCTCACCGTCTGAGTACACTCGCCATGATGGGTCGCCGTAGCTGATTGATAAGCGGTCACTATGAGCATTCCTGCTATCGCTGCCGTTATGCCGCGATTGAGGCGATCATTATCAAACGGGTCCATATTTAGCTTACCGCCCACATAGCGTAGCGCCAGCCAGAAGATCGCGGGGATAGCAGCCAGATAAGCTACGCGAATGACCATCCCATATGGCTGAACGGGCCCAAAGACGAGCAGCGCCACGAACACAATGCCTACGATGTAATTGCGGTTCTTCTCGCTCAGCCCGTAAGCAAAATCGTCGTCCATCGCAGCACTTACCCCTTTGCGCTCTTATGGCCGCTATCGAGTAAGGCCGCCAGCCTTAGAAACGTCCGCAAAGGGCGCAAAGCGGCCGTTCTGCCCCATGCCTTCCATGCGCGTGACAAACCATTTTCCTACAACCTCCCGCTCGCGTTAGACCGGCCTGCCATTGGGAACACAGGTCCATCAGCGCGAGCGAGGTTGCCTTATGTCTTCCGGCAGAAAATCTTCAAATCCAGGTTCTTCGAAACGGCGTCGCGGCGAGCGGCTTCCTCGACAGGCGCGGGATGAGCGGGCGCGAGGATCCTTCGCGTCTCCGGCGGCCGGCGTGAAATCCTCGGCTCCGGAGGCTCGCGGCGAAACGGCTTGTGCCAGTTCCTCTGCACGGCTTGCCGCGGAAACGGCAGTGCGCTGCGCTTCCGTGCGGCCGGGGCGGCGGACTTCGCGGACGGCCTTCTTCGAGGATGCCATCGATCCCGAAGATCCCCTGCTGGGCTTCGCGCCTTATCGGCACAAGGCGCCGCGCGCCAACTCGATCACGCCGGAGCGGCAGCGGGCCTTCATCGCTGCGCTCGCGGCCAGCGGCATCGTCACGCAGGCCGCGCGCAGCATCGGCGCCTCGATGGAAGCGCTCTACAAGCTGCGCCACCTGCCCGGCGCGGAGGGGTTCTCGGCGGCATGGGACATGGCGATCGGCCGGGGAATGATGCGGCTGGAGGACTGCGCGCTCGAACGCGCGATCCGGGGCGAGGAGCGTCCGGTGGTGAGCCGCGGCGAAGTGGTGGCCTCCTGGACGCGCCACGACACGCAGCTCATGCTGTTCCTGCTGCGCCAGCGCCTGCCCCATCGCTATGGCGACAGCCGCCGCGATCCCCGGCCGGGCGATCCGCTCTACGAACGCATCCGGGCCGAGATCGAGGCGGAATATCCCTCTCTGGAGGAAGTCCGCGCCTCGATCCGGGCCAAAGTCGCCGGGCTTCGCGCGCAAGTCGAAGCGCGCGCGGCGACGGGGAATGGCGCCCTCGAGGAGTAGCGCCCTTCGCCTTCCCTTGCCGCCCGCTTCCCGGTTCCGATCAGAACCGCAGGCGGAAGGAGACGCCGACCTTGAGGCGGTCGAATTCCTGAGTCGCGTCGTCGCTGTTGCGCTTGCCGAAGTTGGCGTAGCCCGCGACCGACATGTTCCGCGAGAACAGGTATTCCACTTCGCCCGAGACCGTGGGCGTCTGTTCCTTCACCCCCGAGCCGATGTAGCGCGTGCTTCGGTAGCCCGCGCCCACCGAAGCGAAGAGATTGTGGCGGATCTCCTGCTGGAGCGAGAGCTTGACCGTGGTGTCGGTTCGCGACTGGGCGCCGCTGCGGAAAGTGGCGACATCGCCGTTGAAGGCGTCCAGCATGATCGCCGTGCGCTCGCGAGGCCGGTAGGTCAGGCTGCCCGAGACCGAGAGGCCGGTGCGATCGGGCACGGCCTTGTCGTCCGGCGTGAAGCGGAAGAAACCGGCGGAAAGGTTGCCTTGCAGCACACCGCCGGGTTCGAACTCCACGCCCAGGCGGCCGCCCCAGGTGGTGGTGTTACGCTTGTCTCCCGCGGGGGTATATTCGATGCGGAAGTCGCGCCGCGCGACGAAGGCGCTGGCGGTCACGAAAGTGATGCCGGTCACGCGCCAGCCCACGGTGGCCACGCCGTTCATGCTGTTGAAGTCGCGGTTGTCGTCCACGGTGGAGACGGCATCGTACTTGGTGAAGTTGCCCTGGAGATCGAACAGCAGGCGGCGGGTCATGTGCCGGAAGCGCAAGTCGGTGCCGAGGCTGTCGATCTCGCGCGGTCCGGCATTGGGGTCCTGCCGCGATTCCGGGCTGCCGCGCTCTTCGACCGTGCGCTGCCAGAAGGCGCGCCCGACCAGCGAGGTCGTCGCCTCAGGGGACCAGCGCAGGGTGCCGTCCAGCGACCAGGCCTCGGTGTTCTCGGTCTTGAGATTGGCGAAACGGCGGACCGTGGCCGAAGCATGCGCCTGGCCGCTGAGCGTGCCGGGGCCGGTGTTGATCTGCAGTTCCGGCGTCAGTTCCAGGTGGACGTCGTCCTGCGCGTTGTTCTCCTGGGCGTAGACGTTGGTGTCGTATTCCACCCGCGCCTCGCCGCCGAGGCTGACGTTGAGCGAGCCGAGGTGCATCGGCAGCTCGCGATAGTCCTTGTCGTTGGGATAGACCGCCGAGGCGGTCGAGCCGATGTCGCGGGCCTGGGCCAGTGCCTGCTGCGGCATCGCGAGCAGGAACGGGACCGGCGCGGCCAGTACGATTGCCCCCCGCATGGCCTCAGAACCACCGCTCGTAGACGCGGATCCGGTCGCCGGGCTGGATGGTCGCCATCTCGTCGGCGCTGGCGGTGACGTCCTTGCCGCTGACCACGCGGGTCACGGCGACCTTGCCGGTCTGCGCGCGGTAGGTATAGCCCCCCGCGGCCGAGATCGCCGCGAGCACCGTCATCCCCTGGCGATATTCGAACTGGCCGGGCTTGTTCACCTCTCCCACCACGTAGAACGGGCGGAGTTCGACCGGGCCGACGTTGACCACCGGATCGCCGGTCATGATGCCCTGGCGCAGCAGCGACGCGGCGATGCCCTGCTCGATCTCGCGATAGGTCAGGCCGGCGACGTCCACCTGCTTGATATAGGGCAGCGAGATCGCGCCGCTGTCCTCGACGATGTAGTCGCCGTTGGCGCTTTGCAGGTCCTGCACCACGATGTGGAGCTTGTCGCCCGCACCCACCTTGTAGGCTCCCGCCGGGGTGGATGCGAGCGTGGGCAACGATGCGGTGGGCGACGAACATCCGCCAAGCATCGAAGTCGAAATGAGCGAAACGGCCAGTGGGACCGCCAGAAGCGGCCGGAACCGGAACAGGCTTGCGAGACCATGTGACATTGGGTTGCCCTCCCTTGCGAAAAATTGAGGCCCTTGCGAAATCGAGCCCGGCCCGCCCCCCGCGCGGCCCCTCGAAGCAGCGCGGCCCCAGCGAAACCGTCGTCCGACACGTTGACGCAAAGATCGGCGGAATGCCTTGGTTATTAAGGGTTATCCGGGGGAATACTCGGGCGATGAGAGCTAATCCTCGTGGGGGGAGGATGGGTTTCCTGTCCGATATCGCCAGGCAAAAACGGGGGGAGGATTTGGTTGGAGCGCCTTCGACGGATGTCGAAGGCTTGCGGCACCAGCCCGCGCCCCCACCCGACCTCCCAGCAAGGATACACTGAATGGGAGGTCGGGTGGGGGCGCGGGCTGGTGCCGCAAGCTCGTCACGGACGTAACGAGCGCACCAAACAAAAACTCATCCCGGCACCGCGATCACATCGCGAAAAACGACGAGCGCACCGCCGGACCAGCCCCGGTCCGGCGCGGGCGCCCTACCCTCGCGCCAGTTCCTCATAAGCTGCGGTGACCTGGCGGACGTGGTTTTCGCGCGAGAAGCGGCGGCGGGCTTCGCCTCGGGCGCGGGTGCGGATGGCGTCGAGGCGTTCGGGGTCGGCGAGCAGGCCCGCGGCGGCGCGGGCCATGGCCTCGGCATCGTCGAGCGGGCAGAGCACGCCGCAGCCGCCCTCCAGCGCTTCCGGATTGCCGCCCGAATCGGTGGCCACCACCGGCGTGCCGACCAGCATGGCCTCCACCAGGGTCCGCCCCAGGGGCTCGCGCGCGGCGGGAACCAGCAGGAGGTCGCAGCCGGCCAGCCATTCGTGGCCGGGTGTGCGGAAGCCCATCATGTGGACGGTGGCATTGCCCGCGACCCGCGCAATCCGCTCCGGCAGGGCATCGCCCACTTCGGTATTGCGGGGATCGCCGAACATCAGGCCGACCACCGGCTTGTCCAGCAAGGCCCCGAGCCGCTCCACCGCATCGACGAATTCGAGCGGCCGCTTGCGCTGTACGAAGTTGCCGAACCAGCCGCAGAGCACGGCGTCCGGGGAGCAGCCGAGTTCCTCCACGAGGGTACGGCGCATGGCGGCCCAGTCGGCCGTGACGCTGGTGTCGAAGGGGCTGTAGACCACTTGCGCGGCCCGTGCCGCGCCGCGGCTGCCCTGCGGGAGCGAAAAGCGCGACACCGTGAAGATGCGGTGCGCCAGAAACGGCGCCACATAGCGCAGGCCGCGCGCGTCGGGATCGCCGCGGTGGTGCCAGATCAGCCGGACGCCTGCCAGCCGTGCCGCCAGTGCCCAGCTCGCATGGCTGCGCCCGTCGTTGCTGTGCACGACATCGATGGCATTCTCGCGCAGGAACCGCACCCGGCGCGGCACGCCGGCCATCGCGCGCAGAACCTTGCCGAAGCCGAAGCGCGCGCCGGGCACGAAGGAGCGGCGCGGCCGGGCCGGGTCGGGCACCTGGGCAAAAGCGGAGAAGAACTGCGCGATCGTGCCGCCCGGCACTTCGGGAACCACCAGAAGGCGATAGTCGGCGGAATCGAGCTGCTCCATCAGCCCGCGTGCGGAAACGTGGCTGCCGCCCAGCTCGTCACCGGCGAAGGGATAGCAGATCCGCAGCGGCGCGGACCCGGCGGCCACGCGGGCGGTCCCTCCTTCGATCCTGTCCAGCTCGGCCCTCTCGAATTCGGCGCTTTCGAATTCGGCCCTCTCGAACTTGGCCCCAAGCGGCCCTGCCAGACTGTTCAAAGACCGAACCCTTTCTCTCGGTAGCTCAGGAATTCCTCGATATTCTCGATGCCGTTGCCGTTCTTGTCGCCCCAGGCGTCGTTGCGCGTGGGGTCCAGGCCATTGGCGCGTTCCCAGGCATCGTCCATGCCGTCCTTGTCGTCATCGACATAAGGCGTGCCCGATGCCTGGGCCGGCAGTGCCGGAACCGGTTCGCCGATGCGGCCGGTGCGGTTCTTGACGTCGGCCACCACTTCCTTGTCGAGGGCATCGCGCGGGAAGGCCCCGGCGCGGGCGAGGACAGAGGTATAGGCGGCCGCGGCGGCCATCGGCTGGACGGTCAGCGGGCACGGCGCCTGCTGGATCTGGGCCGGTACCACTTCGGGGCTGACATGCTTGAAATTGCCGTCGAAGGCATTGTCCCAGAGGTAGATCGAGGCCGTGCCGGTCGATCCCTGGGTCTCGCGGGCGACGCCGCGGCTCTGGGCATTGGTATTGGTGCCGGCGATGAAGCTGTTGCCCACGATCGAGACCGGGCTGCCGCCGTAGCTTTCCCAGACTTCCGCGAATTCCGACATGGCGTTGTAGAGCACGTTGTTGATCACTTCCACGCAGGATCCCTTGGGGAAGTTGATGTCCGGGTTGCGGTCTCCGTTATGGGCGCAAAGGTTGCCGATGAAGCTCAGCTTCTGCTTGTCCACCGGATCGCTGGCGAGCAGCGCGCACTTGTCGTGCTTGGGCACACCCCAGGCGAAGATCGAATTGCTGATGGTGATCTCGTCGTTGTCGTCATAGCCGTTGATCAGCTCGTCGCGCGCCCAGGAGGCGCTGACATGGTCGATCACCACGCGGCTGCTCTTTTCTATGGTGATGCTGTCCTCGGCCTCGCGGTTGCCGCCCACGCGGTCGTTGCGCACACGGATGCCGCGCACCACGACGTCATGGGTGTTCTTGATGACCAGCGGGGTCAGCCCGTTCTTGCCGCCCGAATGGGCCAGGGTGATGCCGCCGCCCGGCGCGGTCTGCCCGGCGATGGTCAGGTAGGGCGTCATGATCCACGGCGGGCGCTGGGTGAAGCGGATCACGCCGCTGACCCGGAACACGCAGACGCGCGGGCCGCTGGCGGTAACGCAGGCGCGGTAGGATCCGGTGCCGGAATCGGCCAGGGTGGTGACATAGATGATCCGCCCGCCCCGTCCGCCGACGCTGGTGGCGCCGTAGCCGATCGCGGCGGGGAAGGACTTCTTGCCCGTGGGAATGCGAACCACCGGCGCCGCGGCCATGACGCGCTCGCTGACCGTGCCGGCCAGGCCCAGCACCAGGGCCAGCACCGCCAGACCCATCGCCGCCAGCACTATCAGCGCGCGCAAACGGGTCGTTCGGGAACGCGCTGTCTTGGAAAGCTTTGCCGCAACCATGCCGATTCTCCAGCCGAGGACCGGGCCAAGCATCGGAAATGGGCCCGGGAAACATGCGCGCGGCGAAACGTGATCCTTCGGCCGAACGCGCACAAGTTACCAATTGGACTTAGCGCGGCCCGCTCCCTCCCCCTTTTGCGCTAACATCTATGCGCTTGCCTATTGCCCGGACTGGCCTTTGCCTTGGGCCGATCCCCTGCCCATGATCCCGGTCCATGGCCGCTATCCTAACCCAGCTTCCCGACGACGGGGTGCAGCAACCGGCGATCCTGCGGGGCCCGTTCCGGATGGCGGGGGGCTATCGGCCTGCCCGCGCACCGGAATCCCCCTACGACCGCGCCATCGGCTTCCTGCTTCCGGCGGCCGCCTTCTTCCTCAGCTGGTGGCAGGTAGGGCGCATTCCCGCCTTCAACCTGACCATGTCGGACATGATCCTGATCGTCTGCACATTGCTGATGCTCGTCTCGCGCGGGCTGAACGCGCGGATGATGGGGCGCATGTCGGTGCTGTGGGTGGGCGGGATCGTCATGCTGCTGGGCGGCATGCTGGTGGGCTCGACCGTCCACGGCGATTTCACGCGCTGGCCGGTGGTGGCCGGGCAATATGCCTTCGCCCTGGTGCTGATCCCGATGGTCCTGGCCAATTGCTCGCTGACAGCGCTGCGCCGCAGCGGCCTGGCCTATGTCTGGGGCGTGGCGGTATCGCAGGCGGTGGGCGTCGCCCTGGTGAACCTGTTCAGCCGCGACATGATCAACCAGTACGTGAACAAGTACGTGGTCACCGGCAATGGCCGGCTGGGCGCCTTCACCGGCGAGCCCAATTCGAACGGCGCGGTCTGCGTCTTCGCCCTGATCTTCCTGCTCCATGCGGTGATCGAGAAGCGCCTGCGGCCGGTGATCGCCGTGCCGCTGGCGCTCGTGATCGTCGCGGGCCTGGTCTATTCCGCCAGCTTCACCGCCTTCACCGCCACCATCCTGGCGATCGGCTTCATCCTGGCGCTTTCGCGCATGCGCACGGTCGTCACCATCGCGCTGCCGGTGGCCCTGGCGGTGGGCGCCTACGTCGGCCTGGGCGGACCGGTTCCGGCCGTGTTCGAACAGCGGGTGGGCGACGCGGTCGTCTCCGGAGATCCGACCAAGGCCGGCACGTTCGTCGGCCGTTCGGTGCTGATCCAGGAGGCCTGGCAGATGTCGGGCGACAACCTGCTGATCGGCCTGGGCAGCGACGGATACCGCAAGGCCAGCGTCTACGGCATGCCGGTGCACCAGCTCTATCTCCTGGTGCTCAACGAAGGCGGGCTGGTCTCCTTCATCGGGCTCAGCGTGATGTTCGCGGCCATGTTCGTGCAGGGCCTCTTCATCGCCGGACGAAGTCGCACCGACGGGGTCTGCGCGCTCGCGATCCTGGGGGTCTTCTTCATGTACGCGATGTCGCTGCCGCACATGTTCGCGCGGATGTGGAACGGGCCGGTGATGCTGATGTTCGCGCTGTCCACGGCCGGAGCCGGAGTCGCCGCCCTCACCGCCACGCGGCGCCCGCAGTGGTACAATCAGGCCGGCCACCGGGATGCAGAACCGGCGGCTGACACAGAACGGACTTCGGAAGCAGGATGACTCCCATCGACAGCGCCAGCAAGGCCTCGTTCCTTCCGCGCCTGCTTTCCCGTTGGCGCGGCAGCGAGATGCTGAAGCCCCATCTGGTCAGCATCGGCCATTTGCTCTCGGGCAATTTCGGCGGCGTGATGATCATGATGGCGAGCCTCGCCATCGCCACCCGCGCGCTTGGACAGGAGCAGTTCGGCATTCTCGCCGTGGTCCTGTCGATCGGGCGCGTCTGCGAACGCCTGATCCGCTTCGAATCCTGGCAACCGCTGGTGCGCTTCGTGGCCGTGGAGGAGGAGAACGGAGACGTCTCGCGGATGTCCTCGCTCTATGCCTACGGGCTGTTCCTCGATGTCGGCAGCGCTCTGGTGGCCGCGGTCCTGAGCGTGATCGTGGCATGGACGGCCGGCGGGCTGATCGGCATCGGCCATGACAACGTGCACCTCGTGGCGATCTACGCCTGCGCCATCGCCTGCAACCCGCGCGGCATGGCCAGCGCGGCGCTGCGCCTGGCGGGCAGGTTCCGGGTGCTGGCCTATGTGCAGCTTGCCTCCTTCGTGGCCCGCTTCGCCCTCTCGGCGCTGCTTTATGGACTGGGCGGCGGACTGATCTGGTTCGTGCTGGTCTGGACGGTGAGCCAGATCTTCGACTCGGCCCTGTTCAACTACCTCGGCTTCCGCGCCCTGGCGGAGACCGGCATCCCCAGCCCGCTCAAGGCCGACTGGCGCGACCTGCCCGGCCGCTTCCCCGGCTTCATGCGCTTCGCCATATCGACCAACCTTTCCTCCACCCTGCGCACCATGACGCATGAGATGGACACGCTGCTGGTCAGCACTTTCGCGGGCGCCAGCGCGGCGGGGCTCTATTACCTCTCCCGCCGCATCGCCAAAGTGGCGCAGACCGCCGGGGACATGATCCAGACGGTGATCTACCCCGACCTCGCCCGGCTGTGGCGCAAGGTCGGCCCGGCGGCGATGGGGCAGCTGGTCTCGGTACTCCAGGCCTCGCTGGCGGCCATCGCGCTGACGGCGGTGGGCGCCTGCTGGCTGATGGGGCGCCAGGCGATCGAGATCGTGTTCGGGCCGGGCTTCGCGGACAGCTACCAGCTCCTGCTGGTGCAGCTCTTCGCGGTGCTGCTGACGCTCCATGCGACTCCGGCCCGCGCGGCGCTGCTTGCGATGAACCGGCCGACCTACGTGCTGGCCGCCAGCTTCACCTCCACCGCCTCGTTCTTCGCCGTCGCCTTCGTGCTGATCCCCCGCTACGGCGCGCTGGGCGCCAACTACGCGCATATTGCCTTCGGCCTGGTCACGGTGATCCTGCTCGACATCGCGTTCTGGCGCGGCCTCCGCAGCGCCGACCACAACCCGCGCGAAGCGGGGCCGGAAGCGGCGCCCAAGGGCCCTGCGGCATCGCCCAAGGCCGCCTTCGCCCTGGAGTCCGAGGCGTGACGGCCCACGCCCCCGCCGGAGACTTCGCCCGCGACGGCGAATTCCCGGGCGGCGACGGGGCGCCGAGGCCGCTGCGGGTCAGCTCGGTCATCACCAGCCTCACCTCCGGCGGGGCCGAGATCCTCGTCACCAACCTCAACGGCGCTTTCGCCGCACGGGGCGCGGCGGGCACCGTCGTCGCCTTCTGCGACGCCCCCACGCTCGGCAATTCGCCCGAGATGGAGGCCGAACTCGCCGGACAGATCGCCGAGAGCGGCTGCCGTTTCGAATCGATGCAGCTCACCCGCCGAAGGGGCCTGCTGCGCGGCGCGCTGGCGCTGCGCCGCCACCTGGCCGCCGCCCGGCCGGACGTCGTCCACGTCCATACCGTGCGCGCGGTGGCCATGATGGCCTTCACCGGTTTCGCCGGCCCGGTGGTCTTCACTTACCACAACAGCCGCCTGAGCTTCCCGCCCGGCCTGTTCGCCGCGGTCGACCGGGTGGTGCATCACTATGTCGCGATCAGCAACGACACCGCGGCCATGTACCGCCGGCTGTCCCGGCGGCCCTATACCCTGATCCAGAACGCGCCCTCGGCCCGCTACAAGGCCAAGGCCCCGCGCGTGGCCGCGCGGCGGCCCGGCAACGTGCTGAGCGTGGGCGCCGTGTCCGACCAGAAGAACTATCCCCTGCTCATCGAGACCGCCCGCATCCTGCGCGACCGCGCCACCGAGGCGATGCCGCCGCCGGTCCTGCGCGTGGCGGGCGGCGGCGAGGGGCTGGAGGACCTGCGCGCGCAAGTGCGGACGCTGGGCCTCGAAGGGGTGGTCGAATTCCTCGGGGAGCGGCGCGACGTGCCGGACCTCATCGCCCGTAGCGACTTGTTCCTCAATACCTCGCACTACGAGGGTTTCTCGGTCGCCATCCTGGAGGCCATGGCCATGGCCATGCCCGTCGTCGCCACCGACGTCGCCGGCAACCGCGGGCTCGTGCGTCCCGCGCAGAACGGACTGCTCTGCGCGCCGGACAAACCCCAGGCTTTGGCGGCGGCTATCATGCGGCTGATGCAGGACAATTCGCTTTACCGGCAGTTTTCCGCGGGCGCGCTGGCCACGAGCCGCGAATATACCATCGAGAATGCCGCCGCCCGGCACCTCGAACTCTACGCGTCGCTGCTGCGGCTGCGCGCTCCCCAAAAGGACTAGTCTCTATTAGGGCGCGCCCGTCCCGGATGCCCTTTTTGCGCGTCCCGGCTTTGATCGCATAGTCCAGACTGAAGATCGCCCCGCGTGGGCGGTCCCGCACCAGGCCCGTCCCGAGGGGGGGCGGCAGGTATTACAGGGCCGCCCTGTGGCGGCGAACTTCACCTCGCTGGAGGGGCACACATGTCAACTGCAATCGCGCCAAGCCCGATCGGCGGCGCGCCGGCGCATTATCGCGGACCGGCGCTGTCGCGGGATGCTTCATCACCATCCGAACAACAAGTCGGGCCACGCGACCTTCTTCGCGTCATCTACCGTCACCGAACGATGATGGCGCTGGTCGTGGGGATCATCACCCTGGGCGTGCTGGTGCAGCAGTTGCTCTCCCCCACCCAGTACCGGGCCTCCTCGACCGTGCAGGTCGAGCTGATCGACGAGGTCGGCACCAACCAGGCGGACGTGAACTCCCGCAATGCCGAGCGCGTGGCCAATGCCGTGCGCCTGCATCGCTCGCGCTCCGCGGCCGAGCAGGTCGTCAACGACCTTCACCTGACCCGTGACAACGACTTCCTCAAGGAACTCGGCAAGGTTCCGGCCGACCGCCGGGCGCTGCAGCAGGCGGCGACCAACAAGGTCCTGTCGATGGTGACGATCAATTCCGAGGCCGGTTCCGACCTTGTCGAGATCGCCGTCACCGCCCGTTCGCCGGTCGTCGCCGCCGAAATCGCCAACCAGATCCCGATCTCGGTCCGCTCGCTGCGCACGATGAAGACCAACGAGCGCCGCTCCGAGTTGCTGGCCTCGCTGGAGCAGGAACAGCAGTCGCGCGCCACCGAAGCCGAGGAGACCGCCCAGCGCGTCGCCGACTTCCGCGGCCAGCACCAGATGCTGACCGGCGCCGGCGGCGAAGAGGACCTGGCCCAGATCAACCGCATCGCCGTGCAGAGCGCATCGGCCATGGCCGCGCGTGACGCTGCCGCCGCCCGCAGCGCCGGCATCGCCCGCGCCAGCCGGATGCAGAGCACCGCGCTCGCCAGTTCCGGCGTGCTCGACCAGCTTGAGCGCACCCGCGGCGAACTCATCGCCGAAACCTCGAAGCTCTCCACCAGCCTCGGGCCGAACCACCCCGACGTGAAGCGCCTGAATTCCCAGCTTGCCACCGTCAACGAGGGCATCACCAAGGAACAGGCCCGCGTCCAGGGCGCCGCCCAGGCCGACGCTTCGGCCAAGGCCTCGCAGATGACCGAGATCGCCCGCAGCGAAGCCGCCGGCGACAGCGCCCAGGCCAACCGCCTGGAAGGCATCGTCGCCGGGCTCAGCTCGACCGCCTATCGCAACACCGCCAATGCCGTGCAGCTCGACAAGCTGGTGCGCGAATCGACCTTGGCCGACGATGCCTACAAGGCGATCGCCGGCCGCGTGGAGCAGGTTCGCGCGCAGATGCAGATGGAGGGCGTGTCCTCCTCGGTCGTCTCGCCCGCCGTGCCGGACTACGACCCGGTCGCCCCGGCGCCGGTCAAGATGGCCATCACCGCCCTGCTGGGATCGAGCGTCCTGGCCTTCCTGATCGCCTTCGCCCGCGACTTCCTGGACGACCGCCTGCGCACCACCGCGCAGATCCGCCGCCTCTTCGGGCTGCCGACTTTGGGCATGCTGCCGCTGCTGAACAACAGCCTGTCGGAAGACCCCAAGGACAGCCCGGTCATCAAGGAGCCACAATCGCTCTTCGCCGAAGTCGCCCGCTCGACTTATACCGAAGTGCGGGCACTGGACCGGCGGCCCGCCGCCGCGCGCGGGAATTCGCAAGTGGTGCTGGTCACCTCCCCGCTGCCCGGCGACGGCAAGTCCACCGTCTCGCTGACGCTCGCCGCCGCCGGCATCGCCATGGGCGACCGCACGGTGATCCTCGACCTCGACTTGCGCAAGCGCGGCGCGCTCCAGCGCCTCCAGAACGAGATGCACATGCCCGACCTCGTGGACATCGTCTGCGGCCGGGCCGATCTCGACAGCCTGGTGGGCCCGCGCTCGGCCCATCCCTATGACGGTTCGCCCAATGCCGGCACGATCGTCACCGGGCCCGACGGCAGCCAGATCATCGAGCCGGAAGGCGCGAACCAGATCGTGCTGCTCAGCGCCAAGGATCCGGTGGCCGAACCCGCGCTGCTGCTCTCGTCCAATCGCCTGAAGACCCTGCTCGAACAGCTGCGGGAGCGCTTCGAACTGGTCATCATCAACGCCCCGGCAGCCCTTGCCGTGCGCGATGCCCGGGCCATGTGCCACTTCGCGGACCAGACCGTGCTGGTCGCCCGCTGGGGCCACACCACCGGGGACCAGATGCGCGCCGCCCTGGAAATGCTGGACGACAGCGTCAGCGGCGTGATCTTCGACCAGGTCGACTACGTCGAGCACGCCCGTCGCCGCTATGGCGACTCGGTCCAGTACTACGCAGACTCGGCCAGCTACTACTCGTCGCCGGTCCCGGCCCGCGACGAATGGGCCGCCAAGATCCGTCGCTTGTTCCGGGGCCACTCCTGGCGCCCCGTGGAAGCGTGAGCAGGAGCGCGCGAGTGGCCTTCGCTTCCCTTCGATTGCTCGCCTCGCTGCTCCTGCTCACCCTTCTGCCGCTGCTCCTGCTGCTGGGGCTCGGCGTCCTGCTCTCGATGGGTCGCCCGGTGCTGTTCCGACAGCGCCGGGCGGGCCGCGAGGGGCGGGATTTCACCCTGCTCAAGCTGCGCTCCATGCGCGAGGCGACGGGGCCGGATGGGCAGCCGCTGCCGGACGAAGCCCGCGTCACCGCCTTCGGCCGCTTCCTGCGCCGCAGCCGGCTGGACGAACTGCCGGGCCTGTGGAACGTCGCGGCCGGGGACATGACTTTCGTCGGCCCGCGCCCGCTGCTGCCCGAGACCATCGCCGGTCTCGGACCACGCGGCGCGGCGCGGGGTCGGGTCCGGCCGGGGCTGACCGGCTGGTCGCAAGTCAACGGCAATACCCTGCTCTCGCTCGACGAGAAGATCGCGCTGGACTTGTGGTACGTGGACAATGCCTCGCCGCTGCTGGACTTGCGGATCGTGGCGCTGACCCTCTGGGTCATGGTCGGCGGCGAACGCCGCTCGCAGGCGGTGGTTCTCGCGGATTGAGGGAGCGCGCGGCGCCGCGGGCGCCTGCTCTTCCTGCGCGTGACGCTTCTGAAACCCGGAACCCGATCAGCCCCCCGATCAGCCGCCCGATCAGGCCAGCCTCAGTTCGTCCAGCGAAACGACCACATGGTGCGCCGCATGGTCGGGCGTCGGCGCGGTGCAGGCGTGGATGCGCCGCTCGCGCAGGATCTGCACGGTCGTCCACCCTCGGGCGCGGGGCGTCACGAAATCCTTGGCGGCATTGTCGGCAATATAGACGTGGTCCGCCGCAGGACGGCCGGACCATTGCTCGACCATCTCGTACGCCATGGCATGGGGCTTGCCGCAGCCTTCGGGCAGCAGGCCGGTGAGGATCACTTTGCCGATCCGGTCGTGGAGGCCCAGCGCCGCCACTTTGTTGCCCTGGGTCTGCGCCGGGCCATCCGTGATGATCGCGCTGGCCCGCGCGCCAAGCCGGTCGAGCAGGCGTCCGGCGTCTTCGGCCAGCGCGATCTCGGGCGCGTGGCCACGGTAAAGCGCCACCAGCGGCGCGACCTCGATCGCGGCAAGCCCCATGGCCGCCAGCGCCGCGTCGAACACGGTGCCGCGGTGCCCTTCGTCCAGCAGCCGCGCGCAGTGCTCGGCATAGCCGGTCAGGCCGTGGCTCTCCTCCAGGTGGCGCCCCACGGCCGCAAAGCCGCTGCGCGCGAAGTCCCGTTCGAGATAGAGCGTGTCGTCGAGATCCAGCACCACGACCGGATGCGGGATATCAACCACGGAACACGGCGCTGTCGTAGCGCACCATGGTCACGCCCTCGCGCCAGTGCTCGCTGGCGCATTCGGGCAGACCGGAGACGCGGGCGAGCAGGCTTTCGGCAAAGCGGCCCCCGGCCTGGTCGGCCAGGGGATAGCCGCCGCCGAAGCGGGCATTGATCTCGAACACGCGGGGGCCGCGATCGGGATCGTCGATGAGCTGGAAGCAGAGCACGCCCTCGGCGCCCGGCCCGCCCGGAGCCGGGGCAGCAAGGTCTCCGGCGTTCGGGTCACGGGCATTCAGGCCACGCGCATTGAGGGCAGCGGCGATGTCTGCGGCGATGGCGATCATGCGCGGGTCGCGCACGGTGCGCCCCTTCTCCACTTCGCCGGCCCGGGTCGAGATGCGCAAGTGCGGGATCGCCGATCGCATCCGCCCGCGCGCATCGAGGTACATGTTGATCGTATATTCCGGGCCGCGCAGCAGTTCCTGCACCAGCATCGGCTCGGGATAGTCCTCGCGGATGTCGGCCGCCGCGTGCAGCACGCCGATGCCGCGGCTGGCACTGCCGCCCACGGGCTTGGCGAAAAGCGGAAAGGCCCAGCCCGAGGGATCGGCGCGCACATCCTCGATCCGCGCGGTGCGCGGCACGGGCACGCCCGCCTCTGCCAGCACGGCGATCGTGCGTTCCTTGTCGCGCACGACGTCGATCACTTCGGGCGCGCTGACGTGGACCAGGGTTCCCACTTGCGCGAAGCGGTCCCGCGCCCGCGAGAGCAGGTCCAGCTCGGTATCGATGGTCGGCACCAGCAAGGCGATCTTCTCGCGCGCGCAGTGCTCCAGCAGGCGTTCGACATAATCGGGCGCCGTGCAGCGCGGCACCGCGAAGGCCACTTCCGCCTCCAGGCAGGCGGCGCTCAGTTCGGGCTGCAGGTCGCAGGCATGGACTTCCGCGCGCAGGCCCAGTTTCTCGGCCGCGCGGCGGAAGCACCGCGTCAGTTCCACCCGGCGCCCGGCCGACGTGAAGAGTATCCGTACCACCCTGTTTCCCCCGTTCATGCCTTCGGCCCCATGGCTCCGGCGCCCCTCAACCTTCCGCCCCGGCCCTGCGCCCGGCCGGACCGGACACCGTGACCGACCGCGCACCACGATGCCGCGGCGAGACGACTTGCGCCAGGACCTGGTCCCATTGCTGGAGTATCCGCGCCGGCTGGAACCGCGCCATGGCCTCTGCGGCCTCGGCACCCATGCGGCTGCGCGCCAGGGGGTCCGCGATCAGGCCCGCCATCGCCTGCGACAGCGCGGCCGGGTCCTCGCCCGCGACCAGCAGCCCGCTGCGGCCATGCTCCACCATGTCGGCCGGGCCGAAGTCGCAGTCGGCAGCGATCGCGGGCAGTCCCGCGGCCATGGCCTCGCCCAGCACATTGGGAAAGCCTTCGTAGCGGGAGGACAGGACGAAGATACCGGCCTCCTTCACCCAGGCGCGCGGCCGGGGGCTGAGCCCGCGCAGCAGGACGCGGCCCTCCAGGCCGAGAGCGCTCACTTGCGCCTCCAGCGCGGCGCGTTCCGGGCCTTCGCCCCAGATGTCGAGCCGCCAGTCCGGCCAGAGCGGCGCCACGGCGGCGAAAGCCTGCACCAGCAGGTCGAAGCCCTTCTGGTGCGTCAGCCGGCCGACCGCGCAGAGGCGCTTCACCTCGCCCTCGGCCCGCATCACGTCAGGCGCGGGCACCGGGTTGGCGATGGTCACCAGCTTGGCCTGCACGGCGGCGGGAAAACAGCGCCTTACCGCCGCCGTCTGGCAGACGATGGCGTCGGCGCGGCGATAGAGCAGGCGCAGCAGCAGGTTCCACAAGGGATGCGTGCCCTGCCGCTCGGGATTGTTGCGCTCGGCACAGACCAAGCGCGTGGGCGTGCCGAGCGTGGCCAGCGCGGCGATCAGGTTGTTCTTGGTCAGGAACGAGACGATCACTTGCGGCTGCCGCGCCTGCAACACCCGCCGCAGCGCCGCGACCCGCCCCGCCATGCCGGCAAAGCCGCTGCCCCCGCCGAGCCGGTGCAGCGTGACCGGCTGCGGCAGGCGGTGGAACACGGGATCCTCCGGCCTGTCGAAGGCGATCACGTCCACCGTATGTCCCGCCGCGCACCAATGGTGCGCGAGCTGGGCGATCACCTGCTCCGCCCCGCCGGCGCCAAGGCCGGAGGCGAGGATCGCGATGCGCATCGTGCTGGTTGGAAGTACCAAGGCCCCCTCTTCCGCCTGCGTGAAAAACTGCCTGCGTGAAAACCGCTTCGTCAATTGCCCCAGAACCTAGCGAAAGCCTGCCGCGCAGGCAGGCGTTCATGCGGTCTAACCCTTTATTGGAGCGGGCGATTTGGGAGCAATGCGGGAGGGCGACCCGGCAGGATCGGGACCATGACGGACCGGGCGACGGCCGAAACATCACGATGAGCCTCGGGCAGGCCCCGGCACCCCCACCCGGCGGTCCGCCGTCATCCTGAGTGGGTACGCCCTAATCGCGCTCACGGTCGCTGGCGGCATCGGCCACACTCCCGTGTCAGGGGTGAGGCCAGGCTGCTGGCGCCGCAGGCAACAGGGGATCCCGATGATGGAACGCGACAGGCCGCAGAACGCGGGGCAAGCCGCGGGGCAGGGTTTGGGCCAGAACGCAGGCCATAACGTGGGCCAGGCCGCTGGTCAGGGCCGGGACTACGCCGCGCCGCAATCCGCGCCGGACCTCGGCGCCGAACCCGCGGGACTGTCGGCCGCCTTGCCGCAAGGCCTGAGCGACGGCCCGGGCAATACCGCGCGAACCGCCCCCAGCCCGGCCATCGTCGCCGCGCTCGGCCTGCTGGCCGTGCTGTTCCTGGGGCTGGCCGGACGGATCCTGGCCTTCCCGATCGGACGGGACGAGAACCTGTTCATCACCGTCTCCCGCCTCTGGGGCACCGGCGATATCTACCGCGATTTCGGCTATAACCACTTGCCTTACCTGCCCTATATCCTGGGCGGGTTCTACTGGCTGACCGGCACCGGGCACGTCCTGCTGCTGGGCCGCATGCTGATCGTGGCCGCCTGGGCCATGGCGATCGGAGCGCTCTGGCTGATCGCCCGCCGCCAGCGAACCGGCTTTCCGGCCTTCTTCACCGCCGCCATGCTGCTGATGGGCAATGTCCTCCTGATCGGCCCCCCGGGCATGATGGTGAGCAACAACTTCCTGCCCATTCCCTTCGCGCTCATGGCGATCCACTTCCTGCTCTGCGGGCTGGACCGCGAGCGGCCCTCCTGGATGTGCTGCTTCGTGGCGGGCGTGCTGGTCTCGGTGGCGGGGGGGCTCAAGGCCAACTACATCTTCATCGCGCCGTTCCTGGCGGTGACCACGCTGCTGGCGCCGCTGGCCCATCCGCTGCGCCAGCGCCTGACCTGCGGCACCGTGCCGCTGGCGCTGGGCGGGCTGACCGGCGGCATCCCCGCGCTGATCGCCATCGCCTCCGACCCCGACGCCTTCTTCGCGCATACGATCCGCTACTTCACCCAGCTCCAGCCGGTCTACTGGATGCACTCCACCGAGCCCAAAGTGATCGGCGTGGCCCAGAAGATCCTGCTGGCGGAAGACATCTGGACCTCGAACGCCACGCTCCTCGCCCTCGTCGGCGCGGTGGCCCTGGTCGCCCTCCCCCTGCGGCGGCGCGGCTGGCGGGACGGAGTCCTGGCGGTCTGGTCCTGGCCGGTGGTGCTGGCCGCGGTGCTGGCGCTGATGGGCGTGGTCGTGGCCTTCGTGCCCAGCCCGTCCTTCCCGCAATATTTCGCGCCGCCGATCCCCTTCCTGATCCTGCTGGTGGTGCTGCTGCGCGCCCGCACGCTCAGCGAAAACCGGCTGGCGGCGGACGCCGTGCTGCTCTCGCTGGCTTTCGTGGCGCTGCTCTGCGCGGGGTCCAGGCTTGGGCCGGGCCTGATCTCCCTCGCCCGGCCGACTTCGTGGGAAGGCGTGAAGATCCACCGCGAGATGCGCGCTCTCGCCCGCAGCGCCGGGGCCTCCTCGGGCGACAGCGTGGCGACGCTCTCTCCGGTGCTGGCGCTGGAGGGCGGCTTCTCGCTGCCGGGCGAGTTCGCCGCCGGCCAGTTCGTCTACCGCGTGGCGGACTACATGCCGCCGCAGGACCACACCTACTGGACGACAACCTCACCCACCCGGCTGGTGTCCTGGCTCGATGCCAATCACCCCTCGGCCATCCTGATCGGCGGGGAAGAACCGCTGGAGCAGGCGTTCGCGGACTATGCGCGCAGCCACGGCTACCTGGAATTCGCCAGCCGCCGCAACGGCACCGGCCCGGTGCTCTACCGCCGCCCGCTGGACCCGGACGAGGCTTCGCAGTGATCGCGCGGAAACCCGGCGCAGAAGGCGTGGCCGATCCCTCTGCGGAGCCTACCCGAATGGTTCCTTCGGCCATTTGCAGAGCACGGGTTAACCCTTTGGCACCCCTGCTGGCTAAAGCTGCCTAACCCCGATGAACACTTCTCCGCCGGACCGCTCTGCCCTTAACCTTCCCCCATCGACCGGAGAAATTCTCCAGAAAATTCCGACACCGGAGGTGCGGTTATGAAAGTCGTCCTGCTCGCCGGGGGCCTTGGGTCCCGCCTTGCCGAAGAAACGGTCCGCGTCCCCAAACCCATGGTGGAAGTGGCGGGCCGCCCGATCATGCTTCACGTCATGGATATCTACGACCGCTGGGGCCACAACGACTTCATCGTCGCGTGCGGTTACAAGGCCATGGCGATCAAGAGCTTCTTCCAGGACCTCCACCTCATGTCGAACGACTTCACGGTCGGCATCGGCAATGGCGAGATGGCCCTGCGCCCCACTTCCAAGGTCGACTGGCGCGTTTCGGTGGTGGACACCGGCCTGGCCACGATGACCGGCGGACGCCTGAAGCGCCTGCGCTCCTGGCTCGACGACGAGACCTTCATGGTCACCTATTCGGACGGCGTCGGTAATGTCGACCTGGACGCGTTGCTGGCGTTCCACCGCTCGCACGGCAAGCTCGCCACGGTCACCGCGGTCCAGCCGCCCGCCCGCTTCGGCAACCTGGAGCTGGGTGAGTGCGACGGCAACGGCGGCCAGGTGGTCGAATTCACCGAGAAGGTCGTCAAGTACGAGACCTGGATCAACGGCGGCTTCTTCGTCTTCGAACCGGGCGTGCTGGACTATCTCAGCGGCGACGAGGAACCCCTGGAGCAGGCGCCGCTGACGCGCCTGGCCCATGACGGGCAGCTCATGGCCTACAAGCACAAGGGCTTCTGGCACCCGATGGACACCGTGCGCGACCGCGACACGCTGGACAAGCTGGGTACCTCGGCGATGCCGCCCTGGATGGATTTCGAAAACGGCCAGCCGGTGCTCAGCACCGACCTGCCCGCGAAGTTGCAACATGCCTGAACAAGGCACACTGAATCAGGCGCTTGTTTCGGCATATCGGGGCAAGCGGATTCTGGTGACCGGCCACACCGGCTTCAAGGGTGGCTGGTTATGCCTCTGGCTCAGGCAACTGGGCGCAGAGGTCACCGGGGTCGCCTTGCACCGCCCCCCGCAAGGCCCTGACATGTTTCATTCGGTCGACCTGGGGGGGCTGGTCGACCACCGCATTGCCGACATCCGCGACGCCGCCGCCTTCGATGCGGCCTGTGCGGACCTGCGGCCGGACCTGGTGTTCCACCTCGCCGCGCAGGCGCTGGTGCGCCCGTCCTACGACGATCCGGTCGAGACTTTCGCCACCAACGTCACCGGCACCGCCGTCGTCCTCGACGCGGTGCGGCGCATGCCTTCGGCGCGCGGCGTGGTCGTGGTCACCAGCGACAAGTGCTATGAAAACCGCGAATGGGAATGGCCCTACCGCGAGACCGACGCGCTGGGCGGGGCGGATCCCTACAGCGCCTCGAAAGGCTGCACCGAGCTGGTCGCCGCGGCGTTCCGGCGGTCGTACTTTTCCAGTCCCGACGGCTGCCAGCTGGCCACCGTGCGTGCGGGCAACGTGATCGGCGGGGGCGACAACTCGCTCGACCGCCTGCTGCCCGACGTCGTGCGCGCCACCATGGCCGGCACCGCCGTGACCATCCGCAACCCGGCCAGCGTGCGCCCCTGGCAGCATGTTCTGGAGCCGCTGGCGGGATACCTGATGCTGGGTGCGCGGCTTCTTGGAGAGGATGCGCCGCGCTTTGCCGAGGCCTGGAACTTTGGCCCCAGCGCCGATGGCTTCATCGACGTCGAGGAAATCGCGCGCCACTTCCAGCGGGCCTGGGGCCCGGGCGTGGCGCAGATCGCCTTCGGGCGCCGTCCCGACGACCCGCACGAGGCGGGGCTGCTCACGCTCGATTCCAGCAAGGCCCATGCCCGGCTCGGCTGGCGCCCGCGCCTCTCGACCGAGGAAGCGGTGACGATGAGCGCCGAATGGTACCGCGCCTACGCGCGCGGCAACGCCGACATGCGCGCCTTCAGCGAGGCGCAGATCGCCCGGTACTCCGATCAGCTCTCCGGCTCGGAGACCGGGATCACTGAAACTCTCCAGGGGGAAACAGCAATATGCGCGTGAATTATGGTCAGACCGTCCACGGCGAGGAAGAAATCGCCGCCGTCCTCGAAGTGCTGCGCACCTCCACCCAGATGGGTCCGAAAGTGCGCGCCATGCAGGAGCAGGTCTCGGCGCTCTTCGCCAAGGACCACGGCATCATGGTCAATTCCGGCTCCTCGGCGAACTACCTCGCGATCGAGCTGCTGAACCTGCCCGAAGGCAGCGAGGTCATCACCCCGGCGCTGACGTTCGCCACCACCGTGGCGCCGATCGTGCGCTCGCGGCTGGTGCCGGCCTTCGTCGACTCGGCGGTCGGCACTTACAACATCGACGTCGAGAAGATCGAGGCGATGATCGGGCCCAACACCAGGGCGATGATGATCCCTTCGCTGATCGGCAACCTGCCCGACTGGGACCGCATCCGCGAGATCGCCGACAAGCACGGCCTGATGGTCGTGGAAGACAGCGCCGACACTCTGGGCGCCACCCTGCGCGGCACCAGCACCGGCACCCGTTCGCACATCTCCACCACCAGCTTCTACGGCTCGCACGTCATCAATGCGGCGGGTAACGGCGGCATGCTCTGCGTCTCGGACGAAGACCTCGCCCGCCGCGCGCTGCTGCTGCGTTCCTGGGGCCGCACCAGCTCGCTCTACGTCGATTCCGAAAGCATCGAGAAGCGTTTCAACGTCGCGCTCGACGGTATCGACTATGACGCCAAGTTCCTGTTCGACGAGCTGGGCTTCAATGTCGAGCCTTCGGAAATGGGCGCCGCCTTCGGCCTCGTCCAGCTGAAGAAGCTGGACAACAACATCGCCGCTCGCGAGCACAACTTCGAGCGGCAGTACCAGTTCTTCAAGCAGTACGAGGACTGGTTCGTCCTGCCCGAACAGCTGCCGGAATCGCGCACGGGCTGGCTCGCCTTCCCGCTGACCATTCGCGAGGACGCGCCCTTCACCCGCACCCAGATGCAGATCTGGCTGGAAGAGCGCGACATCCAGACCCGCCCGGTCTTCACCGGCAACATCCTGCGCCAGCCGGCCATGAAGGACGTGACGCTCAAGGCCCCGCCGGAAGGCTGCCCGGTTGCCGACGCGGTGATGAAGGGCGGCATCCTGCTCGCCTGCCACCACGGCCTGACGGAAGCGCATATCGACTTCATGCACGAGACGTTCGAAGGCTTCGTCCGCTCCCTGACGACAACGTCCTCGCGGGAGGCGGCGAATGCTTGAAATGTCCATTCCCAAGCCGGCCGATGCCGCCGATTCCGCCTCGAAGCTCAGCGAATGCCGCGCGTGCAAGGCGCCTTCGCCCTACCTCTTCCTGCCGCTGGGCGACCATGCCCCCGGCCAGATGCTGATCCGCCCGGAAGACCTGGGCGCGGAGCAGCCGGCCTTCCCGCTCAACACCCAGGTCTGCCTGGAATGCGGGCTGGTGGAGATCGCCGACCAGATCCCGGCCGATTTCTTCCGCCACTACCTCTATGTCCCCTCGGGGGCCGCGCGCATGCACACGCACTTCTCGGACTTCGCCGAAGTGCTGGCCGCGCGCGCGGGTGACGGGCTGATCGTCGACATCGGCAGCAACGACGGCCTGCTCCTGGCCGCCTGCAATGCGCTGGGCTGCCGGACGCTGGGCTTCGACCCGGCCGAGAACATCGCCGCCATGGCCGCCGAGCGCGGGGTCGAGACATATATCGACTACTTCACGCCCGCCTCCGCCGAACTGGTCCGCTCGCAGCGCGGCCCGGCGAAAGTGATCGTCACCACGAACACCTTCAACCACATCGGCGACCTGCACACTTTCATGGCGGCCATCAGCATCCTGCTGGCGGACGACGGCACCTTCGTGATCGAAGTGCCCCGCGCCAAGGAGTACATCGACCACACCGAATTCGACAATATCTACCACGAGCACGTCTCAGAGTTCAGCCTGCTCTCGATCGTCAAGCTCGCCGCCTTCTTCGACCTCGAAGTGACCGACGCGCTCTCGCTGCCCGACATTCACGGCGGCTCGATGCGGGTATTCCTGAACCGCAAGGCGGCCGGGATCGGCCCCTCGCAGTCGGTCGGCACGATGCTGCGCGACGAACTGGCCGGCGGCATGCTGGTCCAGGAGACTTATGACGCACTCGCCCTCGAAGTGGAGGACATGGGCCGGGACATCCGCGCCATGCTCGACGAGATGAAGGCCCAGGGCCTGAAGATCGCCGGCTACGGCGCCTCGGCCCGCGGCAACACCCTCATCACCCATTTCGGAATCGACACCGATTACCTCGACTTCCTGGTAGACCGGAATCCGCTGAAGCACGGCCTCTATTCGCCGAACACGCGCATTCCGATCCGCCCGGTCGAGGCGATCGAGGAAGAGAAACCGGACGTGCTCTTCGTGCTCGCCTGGAATTTCTTCGACGAGATCTTCGAGCAGCAGGCCGCCTTCCGCGAACGCGGCGGCCGCTTCCTCGTGCCCCTGCCCGTGCCGAGGATCGTCTGCTGAACCGATCAAGCCGGGCCGGAGCGTAATTTCCGGCCCGGATCTTTTGCGGAAGGCCGGATTGTCGTGGAAGGCCGCAATTCTTGTAGAAGGGTCGCCAAGTGGCCGAAGGCGTAACGCTGCTCACAGGTGCCGGCGGCTTCATCGGCGCGCATCTCGTCCGCCGCCTTCTCGATGAAGGCGGGGACGTCCATGCCATCGTGCGCCCCTCCACCGAGCTGGGGCGGCTCTCGCCCTTTGCCGAACGCCTGACGATCCACCGCATCGACCTGTCGGACCGGCTGGAGATCCGCCGCTGCATCCGCGGCATCGCGCCCCGGCGCGTGTTCCACCTGGCGGCCGAGACCCGCCTGCCGCCCCAGCCCGATTTCGCGGCGGCCCGCGCCTCCCACGCGATCTACCTCCAGCCCGCGCTCAACTTGCTCCAGCCGCTGGCCGAGCTGCCCCGGCCCCCGGAAGCGGTGGTGCGCGCGGGGACCATCGCCGAATATGGCCGGGCCGCGCTGCCCTACCGGGAAGACGCCCGCGCGGTGCCCT
>Ga0160437_1000091_pt1 | contig 54636 bp, 37 predicted proteins | sample HID1975I_E0MG_FD_108227 | JGI IMG/M metagenome (GOLD analysis project Ga0160437, IMG submission 108227) | Enriched soil microbial communities from UW Madison campus, WI, USA - HID1975I_E0 MG | ecosystem: Environmental > Terrestrial > Soil > Unclassified | place: USA: Madison, Wisconsin... | reverse complement strand
GCAGATGGCGATCGACGCCGATCTCAACGCCGGCACCATCACCGAGAGCCAGGCGCGCGAGCGCCGCGCCGAGATCGAGGCCGAGAGCGGCTTCTACGGCGCGATGGACGGTGCCTCGAAGTTCGTGAAGGGCGATGCCGTTGCCGGCCTGCTGATCACGGCGATCAACATCGTCGTCGGCCTGATTATCGGCGTTGCCATCCACGGCGTGCCGTTCGGCGAGGCTTTCACCACATACACCATCCTCACGGTGGGCGACGGCCTCGTCAGCCAGATCCCGGCGCTGATCGTCTCCACGGCGGCGGGCCTGCTCGTTTCCAAGGGCGGCGTGGTCGGCAAGACCGGCGCCGCGCTGGGCGACCAGCTCGGCCGCTACCCCAAGGCCTTCGGCATCGTCGGCGTGCTGATGACGGTTCTGGCGCTGATGCCGGGCCTGCCGTTCATTCCCTTTGCCGCGATGGGCGGCATGTGCGGGTGGATGGCCTGGTCGATGTCGCGCAAGGCGCAGGCCAGCGCCGCGCAGGAGCGCATGCAGGAGGCAATGGCGCAGCAGCAGCAGATGGAAGCGCAGGCCGAGGAACCGATCTCGCGCACGCTGGCCATCGACGCGCTGCGCATCGAACTCGGCTACGGGCTGCTGCCGCTGATCAACGATTCCCAGGCCGAGCCGCGCCTCGACGACCAGGTCCGCGCGCTGCGCCGGCAGATGGCGATCGATTACGGCTTCGTGCTGCCTTCGGTCCGCATTCTCGACAATATGGCGCTTCAGCCGAACGAATATATCGTCTTCGTCAAGGAAACCGAGATCGCGCGCGGCGAACTGCGCATCGGCAAGTTGCTGGTGATCAACGCGGCCGGGCAGGACATCGGCATTCGCGGCGAGCCCACCAAGGAGCCGGTGTTCCAGTTGCCGGCGCTCTGGATCGACCGCGACATGCGCCAGGAAGCCGGTTTCCGCGGGCTGACCGTGGTAGACTGCGGCACCGTGGTGACGACGCACCTGACCGAGATCGTCAAGGACAACATCGCCGACCTGCTCTCCTATACCGAGACGCAGAAGCTGCTGAACGAAGTCCACAAGGACACCGAGAAGCTGATCGCGGACCTGATTCCCAGCAAGATCTCCATCTCCGGCGTGCAGCGCGTGCTGCAGAACCTGCTGGCCGAAGGCATCTCGATCCGCGACGTGCCCACGATCCTCGAAGGCGTGGCCGAGGCGACGGCGATGACCGGCAACCTGACGCAAGTGACCGAACATGTCCGCGCGCGCCTGGCCCGCCAGATTTCGGCGCAGCAGACCTTCGACGGCGCGATCCCCATCGTCACGCTTGGCGGCGAGTGGGACGAGGCGTTCGGCGAGGCCATCGTCGGCCTCGGCGATGACCGCCACCTGGCCATGGCGCCTTCGCAGCTCCAGGCGTTCATCGCCTCGGTCCGCGACACTTACGACCGGTTGGCCGGGCAGGGCGAAATCCCCTGCCTGCTGACCAGCCCGCCGCTGCGGCCCTTCGTGCGCTCGATCATCGAGCGCGTGCGCCCGGCGACCGTCGTGCTCTCGCAGAACGAGATCCATCCGCGCGCGCGGCTGCGCAGCCTCGGCACGGTCGGTTGAGCGGTCCCGCGCCAGGGGCCTGAATATAGGATCGCACGACCGGGCAGGCTGCAATCCCTCTATGATGAAGTGTTGGCCGCGGATCGTCGGCCGGGAGACGTCCTCTAATGCCGGTTTCCGTGAATTCCCTGTTCCCCATGGCCGCCGCGACGGGCGGCAGCACCTCGGCCGCCGCCGTTTCCGGAGTTGCGGCCGCTGACAGCCTTGCCGGCGGGCTTGCCGGCGGGGGGGCTTTCAAGAGCGCGGAACAGGCTACCGGTTCCTTCCAGTCGCTGCTCGGCGCAGCGCAGGCGGTGCCCGCGGGTGCCGCCTCCGGCACGGTCCAGGCAGGCGCGCCAGCGACGGCAGCCACGGCAGCCACGGTTGAGGCACCGGCTGCTGCCGAGCTGATCCCGGCACCTGTCATTTCCGCCGATACGCTTGCTCAGGACGCGGCAGCCGCTGCGGGCGCCTTGCCGGCCGAGAACCTGCTGGCGAAGCCGGCGACGTCCACGCCGGGGGCCAAGCCCGCCGATGTGAGCCATGCGGCGAAAGCCGACCATATCAAGCCGCCTGTCGCGAAAGCCGAGGCGCTTCTGCCGCAGCTCGTCGCCGAGGCGGCAGCTTCGGCAGATGCAGCCCCGACCGGCGAGACCGGCGAAGCCGCAGGCGATGCTGCTCCGGCGGCGGATGCCGATGCCGATGCCCCGGAGGCGAAGCACCTCGACGCCGACGCTTCCGCATTGATCCCGGCCGCCCAGGCGCAAGTCCCGCAGACGCCGACGACGGCGGTGCAGCCGCAACTCGCGGTCGCGCCGCAGGCCGTGCCGGCCCCGTCCGAGGATGTGCCCGGTGAGCCCGCCAAGACCGCTACCGACGGCGAGGGCAAGGCTTCGGTGAAGCTGGCCAAAACGGGAAATGCCGGGACGTTCGCGGGGACCGAGCGCGCCGCAGCGGAACCGGCAGGCGCTCGCGGCCAGGGCGCGGCGGCCAATGCCGCAAGCCCGGTCGATACCGGGCAGGCGCCCGACCAGGCCGCCGCCACGCCCGATGGCAATCTTTCCGCACCGCTGTTCAGCCAGACGCTGAACGCCGCCGCCAGCCGCCCCGCCGCGCTGCCTTACGCGCCCGCCGCGCAGTCCGCGCCGCAGAGCGCGACCGTTGCCGTGCAGCAGGGGCAGTTCGGCAACGACATCGGGGTCGAGATCGCCCGCGCGCTCGACCAGGGCAGCGATGACCTGCTGATCCGCCTCGACCCGCGCCACATGGGCCGGATCGACGTGCGGCTCTCATTCGACCACGACGGCGTCCTGCGCGCGGTGGTCTCGGCCGACAGCGCGTCCTCGCTGGACATGTTGCGCCGCGAAAGCACCGATCTCAACCGTGCCCTGGCCGATGCCGGCGTGCGGTCCGACGGGCAGTCTTTGCGCTTCGACAGCCGCTCTGGCGGGCAGGGCGGCGGGCAGCGCTGGCAGGGCGAACAGAACCAGCGTCAGGCCCAAAGCGGCCTGTCCGACGGCTTCGGCGGGAGCGACGACCCGATCTACCGGCCTCTGCGCAGCAGCGGCCATGTCGATCTCATGGCATAAGGCACAAGAGCAATGACCACCGTTTCAGGCACCTCGTCCACCGCGACGACCGACACGACCGCGGCCTCCACTTCGGGCCTGCTGACCGATTACAACCTGTTCCTCAAGCTGCTGACCACGCAGATGACGAACCAGGATCCGCTCGATCCGATGGACACTTCGGAATATACGCAGCAGCTCGTGCAGTATTCGCAGGTGGAGCAGTCGATCCAGCAGACCGGCTCGCTCAAGGACATCCTCAGCCAGCTTTCCTCGCAGCAGATGTCGCAGGCTTCCAGCTACATCGGCCGCGAAGCGCGCTTCGATTCCCCGGTGTCCGGTCTCGGCGATGCCCCGGCGCACTGGACCTATTACGTGGACGGCACGCCCGCCGCGATGACCGCCACGATCAAGGACTCCTCGGGCGCGGTCGTCAACACCGTCACGCTCGATCCCGAAACGCAGGGTTCCTACTCGTGGGACGGTACCAAGGCGGACGGCAGCAAAGCTGCGGACGGCGCCTATACCTTCTCGGTCACGGCCACGGACAGTGCCGGCAATGCACTGGACACCACCATCAACTCGGTGGCGATCGTCGACGACGTGGTGACGGACGGCACGAACATCATGCTCGGCGTGAACGGCATCCGCATGTCGGCATCGGGCCTCGTCGCGATTGCCGCGGCCGGGACCAATATCGACAACTGAGGCCTTCCACCGGGGCTTCACGGCGCCCCGGTCCGTAAAAGAAGAACACCCCTGAACCACGCGGTTCAGGGGTGTTCTTCGTTCGGCCGGCCAAAGTCTTTTCCCATCAGGTGGAATGACCCGATGCCCCGGAAAAACGCGACAAACCGGAAACCTGAAGCACTCGATCCGACGCAGTGGGATCGAGTGCTCCGGTTCAGGCCTGGCCCACCGTGGAGCGACAATCGCTGCTGCCGATCGTGGCCGCCAGGCTGGGGCTTTCCGAGGCCTGAAGGGCCACGTCCAGCCGCGTGCAGCCCGGAATACGGTCCGGCAGCGCCAGGATCATCAGGCAATCGGCGATCGAGGGATCCTCGATCGGACCGATCAGTTCGTCCACGTCCTCATAGGACATGTCCGCATGGCTCATGCAGCGAAGCGCGGCCGCCTGCCAAAGCTGAGAAGTTGAATCAACCCTCAGTTTCAGCGAGAACCAGAACTCTTCGTGCGAAACGACATTTGGACCGGCCTCGCCGGCGCAATTCCAAGGTAAATTTTCTACCATCGCACTCTCAATAGTACAGCGAACCGAATAGATGCAGTCCGTGCCCCCGGACCTGAGAGGGAATTCCACAACCCCCGCCAGAGCAATGGCTGTAGGGGTCGACAGGACCAACTAAGGGATTTCCCGTATTCGATCGGAATTAAAGTAAATCATCTCTTACCGCGGAAAACCGGCGAGATTCCGAGAGCGATAGCGGTGTGATGCGACGTTGAAATTACAAGATAATCGATTCGCCGAGGGGGCGTGCGAGGGCGGCGTTGCGCATAGCAGCTAACGCTCCGCGAGGCGGTGAATTCTTGGTAATCGGAGGGTGGGAAGCCTTCACAAGGCTCCCGCAGGAGCTTTTCCTGCCTTCAGGGGGCCGTCGGCGGACCTGCGAGGCGGCGGGCGCTGACGATTTTCACCATCGGCTCCAGCATTTGGCCTTTCATCACACCGTCACCCTTGGTGGCGGAGCGCGGCTCATCCCAGATCTTGCGCACCACGTCCATGCCCGAGACGACGTGGCCGAAAGCCGCGAAGCCGGCGCGGGTGTCCGGGTTGTCGGAATCCGGCTTGGCGTCGAGGGAAGGTATGTCCCCCAGCATGATGGTGAAATCGGCGGTGGCGCTGCCCGGCGCAAAGCGGGCCATGGAGATCGTCCCGGCCTTGTGGCTGATGCCGGTTATATTGGTCGGTTCATGGGCGACCGGCGGCAGGACATTGACGCCCTGAAGCCCGCCCTGCAGCAGCCCGTTGGGCTGGTCGCCCCAGTCGATGTGCATGGCGCGGTAGAAGTTCGCGCCGTCGAAGCGCTTGCTGTCCACGTATTTCAGGAAATTGGCGACGGTCAGCGGGGCGTGGGTCTTGTCGAGATCCAGCACGATGACGCCCGCGCTCGTAGTGAGCGCCACATAGACATGCTCGACAGGCGCTGCCGCCACGGGCGGTGCGGCAACCGGCGCTTCCTGGGCCAGGGCAGGGGGCACCATGGCACCCGCCGCGAAGGCGGCCACAAGAGCGAGCGATGCCCCTGCGGAAAGAGGCGCGGCCAGGAGCCGGAATGCCGGGTTCACGGGCCGCGCCTTCATCATCGGATCAGCGTACCCGCGGGCCGCCGAACGGCAGGGGCGGAGGGGGACGGCGCGCGCCGCGCGGCAGCTGGGCCTGATAGGCCCGGCCGCAGTGCTCGACGCAATAAGGGAACCCGGGGTTCACCTTGTCTCCGCAGAAGTGGAAGTCGGGCTCGCCCGGGTGACCCATCGGCCAACGGCAGACGCGGTCGTTGAGGTCGAGCAGGCTGGTCTTGTCGGCGATTTCCGCGCTCGGCTTGGCCGGCACCAGGCGGCGCGGCGGCGCCGGCGGGATCGGCTGCTGCTGGTCGCCAGGGCCCTGACGCAGGAAGCCGCCAGGACCGACCGAGACCACGCGCGGGCCCTTGGGGGCAGGCGCGGGAGCGGCATCGTCGGCGGCAACCGGCGGCGCGGCGGGTTCCGGCGCGCGCGGAGCAGGCGCGGCGGCCGGCTGCGGCGCCGCAGCGCGTACCACCGGGGCTTCGGCCTGAGGCTCGGGCGCAGCGGGCGCTGCTTCCACCGGCTTCGGCTTCTTGGGGGCAGGCGCCGGGCGCGCGGGCTTCTCGTTGGCCTTCACCGGCGAAGGGCGTGCCTTGAGGCCGAGGCGGTGGGCCTTGCCGATCACTGCATTGCGGCTCACGCCGCCAAGCTCATCCGCGATCTGGCTGGCGGTGGCACCACCTTCCCACATCTTGGTCAGCTTCTCGATCCGCTCGTCCGTCCAGCTCATTCGTGTTCCATCTCTTCATCGGGCGACCTGAGAATCGCCAAAATTCCGTGGCGCGGCTTGCCTTGGAAAGCCGCAGCCGATACTCGCCGGTCCATGCCCGATCAAACGAATTCGACCGAACTGCCGACGTCCGACGGGATCGCGCCCGCCGCAATTTCGGCGCGCCATTTCCCGGCGAAGGGAGAAGCCCTGATCCACCAGGTGAACTGGGAGGGGCTCAAGACGCTTTATATGAAGGAGGTGCGGCGCTTCTTCAAGGTCCAGACCCAGACGATCTGGGCACCGGCGATCACGACGATGCTGTTCCTCGTCATCTTCACGGTCGCGCTGGGGCGCGGAGGCCGGGAAGTGCTCGGCGTCAACTTCGCCACTTTCGTGGCACCGGGCCTCATCGTCATGGGGATGATGCAGAACGCCTTCGCCAATGCCAGCTTCTCGTTCCTGGCCGGGAAGATCCAGGGCACCATCATCGACTACCTGATGCCGCCGCTGACCGAAGGCGAACTGATGCTGGCCATGACCGGCGCCGCCGTGACCCGCGCCTTGCTCGTCGGCCTGGCGCTGACCGCGGCGATGATGCTGTGGCCCGGCGTCGACTTGTCCATGGCGCACCCCTGGGCTGTCGTATGGTTCGGCCTCACCGGCTCGATCTTCCTCTCGCTGCTGGGCCTGCTGTCCTCGATCTGGGCCGAGAAGTTCGACCACAACGCGGCCGTCACCAATTTCGTGATCGCCCCGCTCTCGCTGCTGTCCGGCACGTTCTACGTGATCGACAACCTGGCCCCCGCCTTCCAGGTGGTCAGCCGTCTCAACCCGTTCTTCTATGTGATCTCGGGCTTCCGCTTCGGCTTCCTGGGTGTCAGCGACATTGGCGATACCAACATGGCGGTGCTGCACAGCGCGCTGGGCATGGGCCTGCTCGACGCGGTGCTGGCGGCGCTCGTCTACATGGTCCTGCGATCGGGCTGGAAGATCAAGGGCTGACCGCCCGGCACTTTAAGGTCTTCGAAAACCCCGGTCGGACCCTCCGGCCGGGGTTTTCTGCGTCTGGAGAGACGGCCTGTCAGGCCGTCAATGCGTCAGCCCGCGCCGCAAGTGATAGCGGCCGTTGTCGAAGTCATCGAAGATCTGCGAGAGCGAGGGGTGGTCCACCGGGCCGCCATCGGAATCCGTGATCAGGTTCTGCTGGCTGACATAGGCGACGTAGCTGGAATCCTCGTTCTCGGCGAGCAGGTGGTAATAAGGCTGATCGCGTCGCGGACGGACGTTCAGGGGAATGGACTCGTACCATTCATCGCTGTTGGCGAAGACGGGATCGATATCGAAAACCACACCCCTGAAGTCGTGGTTCCGGTGGCGAACGACATCCCCGATCGCGAATCGCGCACGCGTTTCACGCGGCGCGTCGATGACGCGGCCCGCTGTCGGAGAAAAAAATGACGCCTTGTTCATAGGAGAAATATAGGTTTCCTGCGGCCTGCCCACAAGCAAGCCTTGTGGACAATCCCCATTTTTTGAAAACAGGGGCTTGGCAAGTCCGATAAGCCGGGCTATCGGCGCGCTTCCTGACCCGGCGGCTCTGTCCGCTGCATCGCATCTCTAGCGGAGAGGTGGCAGAGTGGTCGAATGCGCTGCACTCGAAATGCAGTGTACGGGAAACCGTACCGTGGGTTCGAATCCCACCCTCTCCGCCAAGAGACCATCCCACCACATCACGATTTAGTCTCATAAACCCAAGGATTTCCTTGGTTTATGGCCTGATTCGCATCCCACCGCATCCCATTCCATCGCACGGCGTCCGATTGGTTTCGTGGGAAGAAATGTGGGAAGGTTTTAGCATGGGAAAACTGTCCGCAACGAGCGTCAGAGCAGCCACTCGGCCCGGCCGAATGGGCGACGGCGAGGGCCTGTACCTCGTGGTCCAGCCCGGCGGTTCAAAGAGCTGGATATGCCGGGTACAGAAGCATGGCCTGCGGCGCGATTTCGGTCTCGGCAGCGCTTCGAAAATCTCGCTCGCGACCGCCAGGGAGATGGCGAGAGAAATCCGAAGCTGGATGGAGATGGGCCTCGACCCCATTTTCGAACGCCGTAAGGCCCAAGGCATACCGACTTTTCGTGAAGCAGCTGCCAAGGTGATCGCCGCCAACGGCAAGACCTGGCGCAACGAAAAGCACGCGGCGCAGTGGTCCAGCACGTTGGAAGCCTATGTCTTCCCGCACATCGGTGATCGGCAGGTCAGCGAGATAACGGGGCCGATGATTCGCAATCTCCTCTCGGAGATTTGGCTTTCCAAGCCGGAGACCGCCCGCCGTGTCCGTCAGCGGGTCGGCGCCATTCTGGATTGGGCCTATGCCTCGGGCTTTCGCGAGACCGAAGCTCCCATGCGCGCGATCACGAAAGGGCTTCCCCGTCAGCCAAAGAAGGACGGCCATTTCGCCGCTATGCCTTACGACAAGGTTCCGGCGTTCCTGCGCCGTCTGCCCGAGCGCGAAACGTTCAGTCGGCTCGCCTTGCAGTTTGCGATCTTCACCGCCGCTCGCTCGGGGGAGGTGCGAGAGGCAAAATGGAGTGAGATCGATTTCGATGCGAAGCTCTGGACTGTTCCCAAGGAGCGCATGAAGGCCAACCGTGAACACGTGGTGCCGCTGAATGATGGGGCCTTGAGAATTCTGCGGCGGTGTCTGGAACTGAGGCTCGGGGAGGCGGCTCTAATCTTCCCCGGGTCTCGGCCAAAGTCCCCCTTGTCCGATATGACTCTTTCCAAGCTGCTCAAGGAAATGCGCGAACCCTACACGCCCCACGGTTTTCGTTCGTCGTTCCGGGATTGGGTAAGCGAGGAAACCCAGCACCCTAGCGATGTTGCGGAGGCGGCGCTTGCCCACGTGGTGAAGAGCAAGACCGAAGCGGCCTATCGTCGAGGCAATCTCCTCGAGAAGCGCCGGGTGATGATGGACGACTGGAACGCATTCTGTGTCGGCTAACCGGCTGTTCCTCCTGAATGCCTCGCCGAATGGGAGCGGTTAGGATTTTCGTATATTGCACTTATTGCGTTAATTGCGAATATCGTATGATCACGCTCAGCAGGGGAGCCCAACCATGACCGTCCCAGCCTTCGCCGAGGAGATCGGCGCGCGTCTGCCTTCTGCGAGCGAGTAGGTCGCGGCGAACCAGTTGCGCCAGATCATTGCCGCCCACGCCGACGGCGGTGCGACCCTGCCCCAGAAAAATTGGATCCCGGCCGGGTAACAATGCTCAGGTTCGCATGTATGAGGTATTGCTTTGCGTCGAGTGGGAAAGCGCGGTTGAACTCGGAGCGTTTTGGGCCAAAAACGAGTTCTTGGTCTACAATTCTGATGTGATACGCCAAGCTTTCTTTATTAAAGGAGTATGTAATCTCGAAAAATATTGCAATATTTATTTCCAAATATAGCATCATATCGTGCAATTATTGCATAATCGATATGGGCGGTGAGACGGAAACGATCCGCGCTTGCGCTTCACGCATGGATCTGAGCGAACCAACGCTTACCCTCTCGCTCGCGGCTGCAGTCAGCATATTTCCCCTAGCGTCAACCTGTGTGGTGTCGGCGTCGTTCGTAAAGAACCAGTCAAACGAAAGCGGGATCGCGGTGACGTCGAGGCCGGAAGATGGCGCGTTCGTGGAGGGGTAAGTAAGAAGCGAGACATCTGCCCAATGTTCGCCCGGCAGGGGGATCTGGTTTTTTGAAGGTTCGTATTGCGCCAGTTTCAGGACCTCAAGGCCATCCCAGCCGGCGGCCAGTGTTCCCGAAGCCAGGCCATGTGACGCGCCGGAAAGATCAACCGCGCTCGCGAGAAATTTTTTCCCTGGAATGTCGAGGTCCAGTACGATCATCGCGGCGCTGACCACGCCGGTGCTTGTAAGCGTGATGGCCGCTTCCTTCACACTGTCGCTCCCCACGAGCTGCCCTCTCAGCTTGAGCTTGAGCGCCTGCACTGGCCCCAGCTCCAGGGTGCCGGCCAGCGGTCGTATGAAGACAAGCATTGCCGGTGGTGGCTTCCCTGCTCTGTCGCCAAGTATCGCCTTGAGATCGAAAGAAGCCTCGCGAAACTCTTCCGGAATGTGGTTGTTGCCACCCGCTACTACCCGCGCCGGCACTTCAAACTCGACAATGCGCAGCTTCTGATCGGGCATGGATCCGAGAGGCTGCAGTGTGCTGCCCATCAGCAATCTGGCCCTGTCAAACTGTTCGAGCGTCCTGCCTATGGTTTTCGTGCTGTGCGTTACAATCGTGCCGAGATGGCGATGGGCGTTCAGAGGAGAAGCGTGGGTGGACATTCCCGAGCGGACCCAGCGTTTCTCCAGGACATCCCCTTGGATGATCCCCCACTCCGGGTCTTTCGACACCAGTAGCTGGCGCACCGAGAGTTCCGTGACGTTGACTGTCTCCAGCGTGTCATCGGTCTTGGATTTCAGGCGAAGAAGATCGCTGTTGATGCCAGTTCGTGCCCAGTACATCGCCGTGCCCGCACTGGCCGAAACAGGCGCGATATATCTCGGTGGCGGTGCAATCTTGAGCGTCGGCGCGGGAGGTGTTGTCCCCGTCGCAGGAGGTGGAGATTTGGGAAGGCTCCATTCAACGCTTGCGAGCATTATCGGATAGGCACGGTCCTGTATCAAAAAGACAGAGAAAGCGTTTCGTTCGCCCTCGAGCGGCTGGTGCATGAACGCGATTCGGCTGCCGTTAACCGCATCGACGCGGGCCAGATCGACCATCACGGTACTGTCGGGATGAAGAAACCTGGCGTTGAACGACACGACCCATTGCTCGCTCTTGCTGACAGTCGCGATCGGAGTGTCGGGACCAGGCCAGGCAAGCGTGGATTCAGGCGCCGCCGGGTCGACTTCGCACCACCATGGATCCGCCACCGGAAGACTGTCCAGATCGAACGGCCCGTTTTCGACGACGGTCCAGGCAGGGTCCAGATAGCGGCGCAGCGAGACGCTGAGGAAATGCTCTTCAAAACCGGTCGCTGCAACAGAGCCGGCTTGCAGCAATTTCGGCTGGAGCATCAGCGCGCTGTTTGCCCAGGTTGGCGAAGACGCGCTGTCAAAGGTAAGGCCGACAGGACCTTCGGTCTCCAGCACGACACCCGCGGCAATCGACTCCGGCGTTGGCATATAGCTCAGGCGCGGATCGGGACCGAATTCCTTGCGCGCATCCAGCGCCTTTACCGGTCCGTTTCCCTGAAGATCATAGCCGAGACTGGTTTTGATCTCAGCGCCGATCCGTTCGGCCAGCCCACCGTAATCCAGCGGACGCTCCTCGAGCATGGCCAGAACAGCCGGCGTGATTGCTTTCGCGTCCACGCCAGATGGAAGTGGCATGAGCGCACGCATCTGCGGACGGGTCAGCTGGAGCCTCGTCCGATCGGCGAGCATTGCGACCCGTAGATGGAGGCCTTTGTCGGATGCGGGATTCCACGAAACGGTGACCTGCGCATCCCTGGTGCTACGGATCGCTCCGGCATACCGGCTGCGCAGGACCACCCTGTGGCGAAACATTGTCGCCGAGGGAGTTTCCCAATGAAAGGATTGCAGGATATTCGTGTTCTGGGGACGGAGGGTGACGCTCTGGGTATCCGCGTCCTCCATGTCGAAGCTGCCGAACACGTCTTCCTCGAAGGGGTCGACGACATCATCCGGCGCTCTCGGCAACTCGCGCACGGGGCAGCCGGGATTGACCACCGGAAATGTTCCCAGCTGCTTTCCTCCAACCTGCTTGACCAGCGGTCGGCCGAGGAAACGCCAGCGTTGTGTACCGACATCGACGCTGCCAAGCTGTCGCCAGCCGTTATAGCCAAGCTTGTCCGGTCGCTCAAGTGTGAGATCGTAGCGACGCTCCTTGCCGAACGCCCGCACCTTCAGCATTTCGTCAGCCAAGTCGACCCAGTACTTCAACTCGACGCTCGGGAAAAGTCCGCACATCGTCTCGATAGTCAGGACCGGACCATCAAAAATCAGATACTGTTCGCCGGCCTCGACATATCTTCCAACCGACCAGAGCGGGACATTGTCGTCAAATGCACGCAATGGCCCCGCATCCACATAACGTGACGGTACCAGCGGCCGCACCCGAAGCTGTGCCACCATACCTTTGGGGATCGAAATTTTTCCGGCCGCCAGATTAATCTCGAGCGATGTGCCCGAAACAACGCTGAAAGTTTTCTGACGATCGGCTACGAGTTTTGTCAGGTTGCCGCGAACATCAGTGCCGCTGAGCACATTTTTCAGCGGCCTGATCGAAACGGTCTTCGACACCGGCCGCGAGGTCGATCCATCAAGCGCGTCAATCGGAATCAGGTCAAGCAGGAGCTTCGTCACAGCAAGGTCGGGCAGTTGCCCCAGCAACGCAGCAGTCTTCGCGTCGATCTCCGGATCGAGGCTCAACGTATGCAGACCTTCCCAGAAGGTTTTGAGCACGCCATGCGTGTCGTCTGCTTCTTCGTACAGTCGCTTTCCGTTGAGCCAGCGATCAAAGTCGAGAAAAGACATGCGCGGGAAACTGAGACTGAGCCGCGCTGTGCTTGCGATACCATTCTTCCAGAACCCTGCCTGATCAGGGGCCAGCAGCAGAAAGCCCCCGCTGCCGGGTGCAGCGTTTTTGCCTGCACCGGTTTCGGCACGCGGATCCGGGAAGCTGACGGCGCCGCCATTCTGCCCGACTGTCATCGAACAGCGGATCCACAGCCGCGCATCGGTTGCGGGGGCCGGAATGGTCACATTCGGCACGGCCGTTTGTGCTGAACTGGCCTCGCGTAGATCGAGAACGCACTTCAATTGATGCCCGGCCTCGAGTGAAAGTTCGAGTGCGAGATTTCCCCGGAACTGCTTGCCGGTCACGGTGACCTGCCAGCTTGCAAGTGCGGGAACGGATTCGTCCTCAGAACCCCGGAGTTCGATCTCGAATGCCTCGACGTCCTCCGTCCATGAGAATTCCCGTAGCGGCCATGAGACTCCCGTGGCGTCGAGCGGCATAGTCACAGTGCCGTGCCCGTCGCGATCGCGCCATAGGTCAAAAGCCGTGAGATTGGCCGGCGCGGCCGCGTGGCCAATGCGAGGATAATCGCGAAACAGCGGCGTCACGCCCTCAATCGCGGAATTGAATGGCGCAAAGAGCGCCGAATCGTCGTCTGGCGCATCGCCCGACGCATCGCCCAGGGAAACCTGACCGATCGCAGTCGTACGCCAGTAAGGATAGCGCGCGATGAAACTGCCGGCGGGAACATCGGGAGTTTCATCTGGCAACCAGCACAGAGCGGCCGCCGCGACCGTGCGCGGCAGCGCCCCGCTTTTGCTCGCTACGTAACTGGCGACACGGTACACATGACCATAGCCCAGCGCGGGAAGCTTTGAATGCGCTCCCAGCTCGGCCCCATCGGGGTCGTCATGCGTGTAGAATCCGTCAAGGCCATCGGCATCGCCCTGTCCAACAAAGGCATGGGCCGCCTTGGTCCGTGCAAGCGGGTCGCCGTTATAATCAAGGATGACCCTCACGTGGCCGTCGTTGGCTTGGGGCAGGATCGGATGCAGCGTCGGTCCCCGGCGCGGCGGTCTGTTGCGAATACTCAGCATTGCCAGATTGGCGTGCGCCCATGGCTCCTGGTCGCGTTGCACCAGCAGGCCGACACCATTGTAGGTGATTGTAAATTTCTTGGCGTCTTCCTTATTCTGGTCGGCTGCGATCTGGATGGGTAACGGCCTGGGTATCTGGTCGGCTACGACTCTTCCCATGGTCACCGGGCGCTCGTGTATGTCTGCATACGCATCGGCGTAACGGGCCGTAAGTGACTCCGTGTTCGCCTGATCGAGAAGCGCATCGGTATCGCTCTGGTCGAGCGGGAGTGGTACCAGAGGCAGTCCGTCAGCGATCGGCTCGAACTTGCTGGGCTGCGCACCTCCGCGCACCAAGCCGAGACGGACCGCAAACCAGTTCGCGGTTGCCAGTCGTTGATCGAGTTCGTCTGGCGTGGCGCGGTGCCGCGACTGGTCTGGCGCCGGATCGGGCTCCGCAATCAGCGCAGCTTCAAACAGCAGGCCATGAACATTGCGTGCCGCCTCGGAGCCGTTGAAGCGACTGCCGCGTATCCGGCGTTGCAGGCCGGCGATGATCTCCCGCGCTTCATCCCGGGCAAGTGTCCCCGCCGGCAGCGTTCCGGCGAGGCCGTCGGCATCAATACCAGCGAAACGCATCGTCTCGAGAAGTGCCCGCTCGACGCCCTCCTCATCCTCGAGTTGCTGCAGAGCTTCGCCCAGCTCCCGATCCAGCTGGCTGTCAAGATCCTCAAGCCAGCCCTTGTCTTTCCGCGCTTCGTTGAATTTTCCGTCGGAAGCGGCATCATCAATGCCGAATTGCGCGAAAAGGCTGAGAAGCAAGGGCAGAAGCTTGGGAATATCCTTCAGCGGCGGCTCATTCGGAGCCGCAGTCAGGGACAGCATTTCGGCAAATCCGAAAAGGCCGGCGACATTCCTGACAAATCGTATCCGGCTGGCGCTGTCTGTCGAATCGGCTGTAAAACAGCCTTTCACGTTCTGCTTGAACCACTGGGTAACGAGGCTCGCAAGGGCCGCAGAATATTCGATATCCTTCTTGTGCAGCAGATCCCCGATAGCCGCGTTGAGCGTGGTGACGACTGGCCCCTCCGTGGTGCGGTCGGCCATGGTGAGAAGAACCCCGACCGGATCAAGCGTCACCAGCAGCCCAGTCAGCCCGCGCCAGCGCAGGCGCCTCAGCAGAGCTTTCGAGTCCACGGCGAGACCCGGCCAGGCGATGTCGAGCATCTGTGGCACTGTCGCCAGACGCGCGCCGGAACGCTCGCGCAGGCGCGCGAGGAAATCAGCGAGCCTTGAGGTATCGGGCACGCCGTTGGCGTCGGTCGTTACGGCGAGAAACCCGGTATCCTGATCAATCAGTGACAATGCAGCGGGCTGGGCAATCGCCGTTGTCCGGATCTCTGCATCCAGATCGGGAATGCTGCCCGGCGCGACGACGAAGCAATCGTCTCCGTCGAGCAGAACATCGGGGATCGTGGCCGGCATGCCCGCAACACCGACCGTCGCACCCACGCACGGGACGACTACGTATTCGGGTCCTGTATGCAGCTTGTCGAACTGCAGAAGGCGTGACAGACCTGCATTCTGCGGCAGCGGCGCGTTCCATCGCTCGGCAGAATCGAGCAGATGTGTGGCGGCAACACTGCGATAGTCGCGCTCACCCGGCTGCGCCACCGGATCAAAGACCCATTTTGTTGGAATCGGCGCATTCGACCGATCATCCAGCCAAGCGAAAATCTCTGCTGCCAGCCCGGGCGGCGGCACAGCGGGGATTGTCGCGAGTGGTTGATCCGGTGCTCCCACCAGGCCAAGGTCAAACACGTCGCCCCCCTTGGCAGTCGCTTTATAGAGATAGAAACGCGCGCCAGGCAGGTCGGTCAGAAAGGCCCGGAATTCCGATCGTGCATCGATCTCCGTGCCCGTCGTGACGTTGAAATTGAGGGTCGCGAATACTGCGGCATCGACCGCATGCTCGAAAAAGGCGTCAGGCTCGATCGCTGCAGCGCATGTGATGACCTTCGACATTGCTAGCCTCGTGCTCCCAGAATGCGTTGGCCGACGGAAGCCACGGACGCCGCTCCAGGCATCGGCCGTGCTGCCACCCGAAGCGTGTTGGCACCGCCACCTCCGCGCAGCTGCTTCTCGACGTCACGGCGAACGTTGAAGGTGTAGAAGCGGGAGATGCGGATCGAGACGCTGACGGTGCCCAGTCCGTCGATCTGTCCGTTCTCGCGGTATGTCATCCGCAGAAGCAGCGAGAGATAGACGGATGCTATGCCTGCAACGTCGACGCCGCCGGCAATGACCAGGACCAGCGACATGTTGAGGCCGCCACCGGAGCGGCCGATCACCTTGCGATAGGAAAGTGCGATCGACAGCGTAATTGTCACCTGCCCGCTGATCGGGCCCGCCGCGAAGCCCAGCGCGGCGGAACCGCCCGCCGCCGCCTCAACGGTCACCGCTAGTTCGCTGCTGAACGGGCGGTATTCGCAGTCGATCCAGATATAGCCCGTGCCGCCTATGACAAAGATCGAAAAGATAAAGGGACGCTCGGGACTGCTGAGCGCGAAGCGGTTCGAAATTACGAAATCGGGATAGGCGATAAGAGAGAAGTGATTGGCAATCGTGATATTGCTGACCCCGCTCGTCCCGAACATCAGGCTGACCGGCGGCATCGAAAACTCGTGCTCGACACCCACGGGGATGCCGTTCTGTTTGATAACCTTCAATCCGCCGATATCGTCGGGGAAAAGTGTTCCAAGCGTATCCTGTATGAATTTGAATGCAGGATTGAGGCGAAGGTTCTTCGGATCGAAATCGACTTTCAGCCCCGACCCGCGCTCGTACCCGACACCCACTTTCTGGAGCATCACCATCGACTGGCCGGAGACCACCGCATCGACATTCGTGATGAGGCTGGCACTGCCCGACTGCTCTACGCGGTCACTGTCCTTGGAAGCCTCAAGCCGGACAAATCCCGTCATGTGACTGTCGACGAAATCGAGCGAGAACGGCCCGAGTGCGAATAGCGATTTGCGCTCGGGCATCGGCAGATCGATGTCTATCTGGACCCAAGCCCGGAAGAGCTTCTTGTCGAAAGCATGCGAGACCTTGATCGCGTCGCCTGCTCTTGCCGGCAGCTTGTAGCCGGGAAACAGCTTCGATAGATCGATGCCGGCGAAATTCCGGAAGACTTTGCCGATATCGAGCTTGTCCAGACCTTCCGGGACAATCGCGTCCCCGATCTTGCTGAACGGGATGCTCAGGCCGATTGCCTTGAGCTCGTCGCCGAGCCTTCCGAACCATGCCTCGGCCCGCGTCGTATCGATGTAATTGTTCAGCTCGTTATAGTAGTAGGCGAGCCGCTCGCGCTGGAAGTCAAGGTTGGGGAGCGCAGGCGCAGATGCCGCTGCGGCATAGAGCCGAAGAACGTTGCTGGGGACTGATGCCAGGCCGCCGGAAGTGACCTTGCCGGCTGCCTCGAACACGCGGTCGGCGTAGGCATCCGCGGCACCCACCGCACTCGTGATCTCGCGGCCTGCCTGCTCGACCGTATCGGAGAACCCCTTCGCGATGTCGCGCAGTCGCGCGACGTCATTAAGGGCGTTGTTTATATCGCTCAGGTCATCTTTGAGGCCCTTGAGGGCTGCTTCAAGCTCGGCGCGGGCACCAGCGACGGCACTGTCAAGGCCAGCACCCAGATCTTTGCAGGCCTGGGTCGCCAAGGTACGGATATCGGCCAGATCCGCGCTCGCGGCCTGGTCCAGTGAATCGAGATATCCCTCGACGAGTTCGGACAGCTCGGCGAGGCGTTCGGCGACTTCCGATTCCACTTCGTCCAGACGAAGGCCGGAAAGCGCGTCGGCGACTGCCGGCCTGACGATCTGTTTCTCGAGAATGGTTGCGACCCTGGCGGGATCGAGCGCCCCGACCAGTGTGCCAAGATCTTTCTGGGCCGAAACCGCTGACGCGTCGATCGCAGCGGTGCATTCGTCAACGAAGCTTGCGGCCACCGCGGAAGCCGAGGCGAGCTGCTCCCTGAGCCGCTTGACTATCCAGTCGGGTCCCCGGCCCAGTTGCCCTGCCAGATCGATCAGGTCATGCGGAACCTGCGCGATGATCGCGATCTGGTCGGTCAACCACAGCTTGATCTGATTGGCGACATTGTCGTCAAGAGCGTCAATTTCTGCCTTGGCGTCAGTGACAAAGTCCCTGACCCTGGTCATCACTTGCGCGAGGACGGCCGCCGTTGTCCGTATCGCATCTTCAAGCGCATCCGTGGCGGTCTGCAGCCGACGTTCGGTCGTCGCCAGCTGGTCCCGGCAAGACGCAACCGCGGCGGCGAGATCGGTAACATGACCGCGAAGTCGTTCCAGTGCCTGACGGTTGGGATCGTTGGGATCGGCGATGCCCGCGATGGCTTCGTCGATCCTGCGGGCGAGTTCCGCGATCCTCGGCTGGTTATCGGCGAGTCTTCTGCCAACCGTCGCGAGGAAAGCGGCGGCGGATCCCTCGGCTTTGCCCAGGGCTTTGATAAGAGACTTGTCGGACGCCTCGATTTCGCGGATGCGTGCGGACAATCCTCGTGTCAGCTTCTGACCGACGGCATCCACCTCGGTCGCGAAACGGGATTGCACTTCCGCGATGTTGCGCACCACATCACCAGCGAGGCCATCGCGCACCGCCGCGACGCGCTGGTGGTATTCATCGATACGATGCGACGACCACGGTTTGGTCTCGTCGTAGCTCTCTACAAGCGCATCAAGCTTGCGGTTTGCCTGGCCCAGAATGGTCTCGATGTCGGTGTCGAAATCGCGAACGATAGCCCGTCCGCTCTGGATCGCGGTCTTGAGGCTGCCGACATCCTCCGTCACTTCCACGAGGACGGGTGTGATCTGGGCCATGATCTTCTTGACGATCTGACCGGTAACATGGTCGATGCCGGCCGGGATGTTCAGGCCGTCAAGGTCGGGCAGAGCGGCCCAGCTCCGCACCCGGTCGAGGATCAGCAGTTTGCGCCGCTGGAGCGATCCGACGAAATCGTCGACCATCTTTTCGCAACGTGTCGGGAGACCCGTTGCATGCTTCTGCAGTTTTTCGAGTTCGCCTCCGGGTCCGGCATACCTCTGGTAATCGCCCTGCCAGTCGCTGTACGCTCGCTGAAGCGCCGAGGCCGCGCCCTTGACCTGCTGGTCGTTCGAACCGGGATCCGCCGCTGTCGACACGAAATTCCGGGCGGCACTGTTGATGGCCGATAGTGGATCCGGAAAGCGGATATCCGCCATATCTTTCGCCAGGGCCTGCGATCTCGTTCCGTCGGCGCTGTCAGACGTCGCGCGCATGAATGTCAGCGTGTCGAGCCCGGCGAACAGTGGTTCGGCGCCCCGCTCGGCATTGAGGGCGGTACGCTTGGTCGCTGGCGCCAGCCGCCAGGTGAAGCGGCGCAGTCCGCGAGGTACACGGCTGGCTGAGGGCTTGCGGCTGCCGGTCCCGCCAGGCACTTCGACTTCTGGCTGCTGATCAGCAGAGGGCGGGGGCAGATTGGCGGAATCGATCCCTACTCGAGGAATCCAGTTGTCGGTGTCGTCATTCTCGGCAACGGCATCCGCGAAGAAAAAGATGTTGTCGGGGTCGAGACATTCCTGAGCGGCGGTCGGCGCATCGCCATCGCCTTCGGCGGCGGTGACAAACGCGATGTCTGGCCTGGGATAGACTTGCGGTCGCTGGACGGCGGCATGTCTGTCCCACAGGGGAATGCGCCAGCCATAGTCGCCGACATCCTCGCTCCACGCGCTGTCGACGTAGATGATCCGTGAGTTGAAGCGCATGGCGCGAAGGAAGCCGGAGCTCTCCGCCTTCGCTGTCGCGAAGTCGGGATAGGAACGCGCCGGCTGGAGGAGTTCGATGTATTCGCTGACTTTGCGAAGTACTGGCCGTCGTGTCCGGGTTCCGATACCGCCTTCGGGTGTGAACTGTTCACTCGGACTGACGGTGCGTTCGTAGACGACGACATGCTTGGCGCGATGCCAGAACACGCTGATACGTCCGATGATCTCGACGCGATGTCGCTGGACATATCCGTTGCGTGTCTCGGAAATGATCGCGAGCTTGCCGTTGAGAAATTCCGCGCGCTGATCGGCATCGCCGCCACCCGGCGAAAGCGCGATCTTTTCGATGGTCCCTCCCCGGGAATCGGGACGCAGCCTTAGTTGCCGGCAGAAATTGGCCGATTCGAGAGGCCAGATCGCACCTCCCCTCAGGCCGTGCGGCAGTATCCGCAGCTGCGCCTTGGCGGCAGACGCCAGCTCATCCTGGCTTTCGTCAAGTCCGGTGACTGGCGGAGCATGCACCGCCGTGTCGCGAAAGGCGAAACGCGCGCCGGCGGCAAAGCGGCCCGGCGTGAATGGCAGGGTTGCGCTGAGATCACGCATCCACACTTCCAAGCGCTCCGGCCGGCGCGCAAGGACATCCCGGCGACGATCCCATGCCTCGCGCTTTTCCCTTGCAGAGGAGGCTGGCAAAGCGGCCGGAGGCTGTCCTAGCATCGCTCCGATTTCAGCGACGCGCGCTCCGCGCGCGGCTCCGGACTCCAGGTCTGTGTCTACGCCGACCGGCAGGCCATAGATGAACTCGCCGCGAAACGCGGCCATCGCAACGCCAAGGCCGTAAGCGCCCTTTGACCCGAACAGTCTTTCGGTCTCCCATTCCGGCAGGTAGTAGCCACGTTCAACGTCGCTGGGACGGATCCACAGCTCGGCCGACGGCGTCAGCCGGAAGTCGACGATGTGACGACGGACCACGCCGTCAGCCTCAACCGGTTCTCCGTTCACTCCGGAAGGGTATGGCCGCGTGAAACGCAGCGCGGGCGCCGGTGTGAGGTTCGGATCGGGATCATGGATCTCGAGGCGGCGAGGCTTGTCCATGCTTTCGCCGATCGCCTGGGGCGGAAGAACATACTGATAGGTGGGCGTCACGAGCTTGAACGACCACGTGCCCGTGTCGCTGTCGTATTCCGCGACCTGCGTGTTCTCCTGTGATCCGCGTTCCTGCAGCGGCTTTGACAGCACACGCGTCACCGAGAAGGGCCGTTCGGACAGCAGGACGTACTGGCCACTGCTCGCGTCGCCCTTGCCGGTATCGAGGATTGTGGCGGTTAACCGCCGGTCGTAATCCGGCCCGAGCGTTTCAGTGGTATCAAGGATGAATTGTCCGCCGGTTCCTCCTCCGGCGTCATTCTCCGGTATCAGAAGTGGCAGTGCCGCGGGATCGCGATCGGTCCTCGCGAGGTCGCTTCCCAAGGGGCTGATCCTGGCAATCGCAAGGCGAAGGCGAAGCTCGGAGCTCGATGGTGCGAAGAACGACTGCGGTGGCGGGATTTTCGACTGATCGCCCTCGCGCCGGATCGCGATCGGCGGAGCCAAGCTGAAGCGCCAGTAGCTGTAATCCCGGTCGGCCTCTTCGTCAGCGTTCAGGACCTCGCCACCACTCGAGGTGAATTCGATCCCGCCAAGGCGGCCGGAAATGCTGGCAGCGCTGCCGCCCGGATCGATCCGGAACGAGCAGTGATGATCAGATGAATCCCATTTGTCGTCGTACCCGAGCCAGACCCTGACCGGCGAATCCTCATCGGGTTTATTCCGGTACGCAAAGGAAGGCAGCCTGAACGTCGCGGCAAGTTTGCCGGCCTCTCCGTACAGGGGGCCAATGGGCGTCACACCGGGAACGGAGTGAGCGGGGCGGTCTGGCCACCCGGTCAGCCTGAAACGGGGCCATTCTCCAGATTGCCCTCCTTTCGGTCGCCACTCCAGACAGTCGACAATGCCGGCCAGTCCGTTTTTCTTGCTCGAGAAACTGGCGTCCATGACGGCGCACAGGGCCAGCCGGTATTTTCCGGGATCCGCAATCTCGACCTCGGGCAGCATCGATTGCGCATGCAGAGGCTCGAGGGCGCGAAGGCCCAGCCGGCTGAGCCGGAAGCCGTTGATCGCTTCGGCCAGCCGCTCCTGCATCGAGAACGGTGAGGTCGCTGGCCTCTCCGTGTCCATGCGTTCGTTGCCTGGTTCGTTGTCGATCTCCGCACCGACTCCGACCCGAAGCCGCATCTCGGGCTTCAGCGCTGCACGATTGGCGACAAATGCCCAGATGTGCTGGAGGTCGCTGATCTCGTATTCCAGTTCGACCTCAATCAGAACGGCGTCCGAACTGGTGGGGAGCCGGGCCCCGGCCATATAGGGATCCGCAAGATCGAAACGGCCGTTACGGACGCCGATGTCGAGGCCAAGGTTGGTCGCACTGTCCGTCAGGCGCATCGATGATCGATACAGGATGATCGACCTGGTTCCCGATCGACGGAAACGGATGCTGTTACGCAGTTGCCCTCGCTGGGTTATTTCGTAGCGATTCGGGTTGCTGGGACCGGGCGGGGCGAAGTCGGCTCGTACCTCGATCTGATCACCCAGCTTGCGGTCAACGCCGGCAAACCTGAGGAGGAGGTCGCTGACAAACGTAGGCCCATGGGACGGCCAGAAACGGTCACGTCTCCGGCCGTCTCGTGGAATATAGAGATTGTCATCGCCGCCATCGGTCCTGGAGAAGCCGAAGCCACCCAGCCACGGGTTGGCAAGCTGTACTTTCTTTCCGACCCATTCCTTCTCGAAGTCGACCTCGTCGTCCTGAAAACTGTCCTCAGCGGCACCTGCGGCGAGCCAGTCCACCCTGACCGGCAGCACCATTTTCTGTTCAGCAGGCGTGCGTGCCAAGACAGGCCGGTATCGGGCGCGAAACGGGAAAGCATAGCTTGGGAAGGCCGTGCCTTCGCCGCCGTTTGCGTCGTGATTTGCCTGCGCGCCTGGAGTGTAGAGGGCCAACTGGAAGGCGTAGCTGGCACCCTTGCGATCAGGCGCCGCCTTGTCATCGGCATCGCCGAGCACAACACTGTTGCGCAGGTCCGCCTTGCTTCCCTTGCCCCTATTGAAGGCTCGGGCGAGCGGCCACTGGAGAACCGCGTCGTTCTTGTCGCCGCTGACGGCGAATTCGTACTGCTCAAACAGGGCACCGCCGCGAAATACGATCGGGAACGGCCAACGCGTAGGCGGCGTTGGTGCCTGAGGGTCATCGTCAAGCCGAAGCGCGATAATCTGTGTCGGATCACGAAGGCGATCCGCGAGACCTTGGTCCCCGAGCTGGACCAGACGTTCGAGCGCGGCAGGAGCCCGCACATTCGAGCTCATAAACTCCTTTGGCGTCCAGCGAAAACAGGCCGCGAGCTGCCCGCCGCCTGCAGGTATGTAAAAGAACTCGATGCAGCCTGTTACGGTCGGTTTGTGGGGCGTTGGCCAGACAAACTCGCCGTATACCCTAAAGGCCTTCAGTTCGGTCATGGCCCGTCCTTCCGCGTGCCCGGCCCGGGGCCGCACTCATCCGCAGTTCGCAAAGTGGTGGCGTTCAGGTGTCCCCGAACTGTTTGTCCGTCAGGTATGCCGCATGACTTATGCCGAGCAGGCTCACTAGGCCCCAACTCGCCACTGGGAAGAAGAGGATCGGAACGACCTTTCCGTCCGTCGGGAGCGGCACGTCCAGCAGTTCCCATATCCCGGCAGCGTATACGACGACCGTCAGAATGGTGAAGGCGAGCTGCTGAAGCTTGCTGACATCTACAAAGGGAGCGCCCTGATAGTCACCGGTTATCAGATCGCGCCATCGTGCGTCTTCTGGAGACGCTTTCACGAGCACGTCTCCCTCATAGAAAGGGGCTACCACCAGCCCCTGGCTTGCCTGAACCGTGTCAATCGCGCGCTGTTCATCGAATGGTGCGACTGCAGGGTTGTTTCTTGCGATGCGCCTGCTCGCCTTGATTCCCGGGGCACTGACGGCCGTCAGTGCCCCCAGGCCGAGCAGAGCCCAGATCTCGGGAGGGATGTAGATATCGAGTGGGCCTTCGGGCACTTTCATACCCGTCGGAGGGGCTGGTATTGTCCCTTCTGCCATCGTGTTCGTAAGACCGACAGTCATCAGGGCGCTGACCAGAAGTAACGTCCATAAAATCAGCTGGAACCGGGACAAGCTGATTCTGCATTCGCGGTCAATGAACACGCCATCCCAGCGCTGTTTGACCAGACGCCCGGCTATACCGAGCGCTACTGCGAAAATAACGAGATTTGCCATCCAAGTCTCTGCACGTCCGGCGCGATCGAAAACGAAATGGGCAATTCCAGACCCATGCTCGACCAGACTAAAGATGACGACGAGTATGGCGCATGCCAACAGACCTCTCATGGCCCCCCTCCGAGAAGAATTTCGCGATATGTCCTAAAAAACGGCGTGATTTTTGACTGTCGAACTTCATTCCCATCCGCTCGCTCACTCGTCGTGCCCTTAATACTCTGGTAATTGTGGAATGCGGTGCAAATCCATTCCCAGGCGCACTCGACAGAACTTAATTGCAAGTAATGAGAATGACATATTGCTTTTCGGAAAGAAATGTCCAGAGAATCACCTTTGATTTAACGGTGATCTGATCACAGCTACTCACGTTTGCCAATCCTGAAAACTGGGACTATGTAAAGTGACTAGCAAAGATTCCAAAATGGATCGAAATCTGCGTATTCATTGAACCACGAGCTTTGCGATACTGCCTGAAGCTGTAATATTCATCCAAACTGGAAGAGGGGGCGGTCATGCAGGTTGTTCTGGATCCTGGGCACGGCGGGACCAGGCCCGTAGGAGGGTCGAGCCCGAACAATGCGATTGGGCCCACCGGACTGCTTGAAAAGACAGTAACACTCGAAATCGCGCAGCTGACCCGCGACGTTCTGGCCAGCATCGGTATGAGCTGCGATCTTACGCGGGACTCTGATGTCAATCTTGGTCTGGCGGATCGTGCGCATGTGGCGCGCGATGGAGGCGCCGACGCGTTCGTCTCGATCCATTTCAACGGGTCCCAGAATCACGACGCACAGGGGACCGAGACCTGGATACACCCACGCGCATCAGCCGATACCCGAAGTCTTGCCAGTCTTGTGCAGGGAGGCGTTTTCGGCACCACCGGCTACCGCGATCGCGGCGTCAAGGAAGCCGCCTTTGGCGTGCTTAATCCGGCAGATCACGCCCGGAAAACGGCCGCCTGTCTCGTCGAGATCAGCTTCCTCGATATCGCGAGCGAGGAGCAGAGGCTTCGCAGCGCCAGCTACAAGGCCAGTGTTGCGCAGGCGCTCGCGCAGAGCATCTATGGCTGGCTCATTGCCAGCGGGCGCATCCCCACGTTCAGCGCATCACTGGAAGCATCGAACCGGGGGCCCGAGTTTCCGGAAGACGGCTTTGAGATGCTCAACGGTGCATCCGGCAGCGGGGATCCGGACCCCCAGAGCGAGGTTCTGCTGAGAATTGCCGAGTCGTGCCGCGAGGCAGGGATTTTCTTTGCGGATGACGATCTTTCGCTCGGGCAGAAGGTCCCGAATGCCAGCGAGACCGCTACCTGCGGGGCCATTGCCAAGAAGATCAAGCGGACCGATCCGGAATTCGCTGAGCTCGTCGAGAATGACAATGCCGACATCGTCTTCAAGGACGAGGAAGGGACAGGCGCGGACCGGATGATGACTGCGAAGCTGAAGACCGGGCTCAACGCGCTGGCCGTCACCGTCGCCGCGGAGTGGGCCGGGTACAAACTGCGCGTGACCGAGGCATGGGATGAAGACAACGAGCATACGGGCAACAGCCTTCACTACGAAGGACGCGGGGCGGATCTGACGACATCACCCGTGGACGCTTCAAAGCTGGGGCGGCTTGGCAGACTGGCCGTCGAAGCGGGACTGGACTGGGTGTGGTACGAGAACGCGGCTCATGTCCATGTCTCGGTCAAGAAATGAATGGCAAACCGCCTGCGATTGACCGGCGATAGGGGTGTTGATTGCCACTGCATCATGGTAATCCGCTCGCTCCAATACTTACCGCGGGTATAGGCGCGACGAACGCCGTCACGTTCGACATTGGCCAGCTGTCGCTCGATCGCATCGGGATGGAACCGTCCGCTCTCGTTAAGCAAGGTCGCCGCGATGGCGCGGAAGCCATGCGCACACATTTCTTCCAGGGAGAACCCGAGGACGCGCAGCGCCGCGTTGACGGTGTTCTCCGACATTGGCCGATGGTCAGTGCGGAACGAGGGGAAGCAGTAGCGGCCGGTGCCGGTGAACTCCCAAAGCTCTTCGAGCAGGGCCCTGACCTGCGTCGAGAATGGCGCGCGATGCGCGCCACGCATCTTCACCTTCTCAGGCGGCAGGTTCCAGACCGAATTGTCGAAGTCGAACTCGGCCTGCCGGAGCATTATGTTGCACCTCAGTCGCCGAAAGTAGCAGATGGATCATCGATTGTCGAGGATGTTAATTGTCTTGTAGTGTGCTTTGGCGGCTATATTATAAGATGTTTTGTTTCGGACAATACTTAGAGCAATCGGGTTTCAGGGGGCTTCGCGGGTCTATGTCCCGTTGAGCGTCAGAAGCCTTACGTCGCCGATAAAGCTTTCCAGTGTCTGCAAATGGGGTTGGACGGCTTTCGGGAACGTCTTGAAGATGCCGGCAGGTACGACGAGCTGGACGCCGGCATTCGTCATTTCGCGAAACTGTGTCTCTGACACGCCTTCCTGCAGCGTAAGAAGATGCTTTTGCGGGATGCGGTCAGCCTCATTGAGTATCTGGCGCCAGCGGTCGCGGCAGGTCGTCTTTACCGCGAGCATTCTCAGACGGGATGCCGGCCAGGAAGGATCCTTGTAGGCTTGCGCCGAGGGAAACAGGAAATCGGGCTTCTTGCCTGGTTCGGATTCGGGCTGATGGGAAAAGTGCACGCCTTCGGTCAGCCGTTCCTCGGAGAAAATGGCGCGGGCATGCAACTCGAGCGAATGCCCGGAGCGGGCCTTGCGCCGCTGGAGAATGGTCTGCGCCCGTGCAATGAAATCGTCGACGGTCGCAAAACCTGAATGGATGTGCGGTAGTTCGATAGACTGTTCGACGCTGCGAAAGATCTCGAACTCGCATTCACGCCGCCGGAGGAGCCGGGCGTCGGGATCCAGCCCGTTGTCAGAACGGAGTTCCACAGCGCGCCGGATGATCTCAGCCCCGCTCGGGAACTTCAGCTTCCAAGCGTCGGGAATTTCGTGCTCCTCCAGCCAGCAACTGGAACGCACCTGCTCCTCACGCCTCATCATGGCGAGAAGGCCATGATCCTCCGGTGGCCAGAGCAGCCACTTGCCGGGATCGACCGGGCCCACCCGGTCCTCGACGAGATCTTCCTCGGTCTCATGCCGGCAGACCCAGACGTGGCAATCTGCAGTTTCCGGGTGCCGGGCCCGGCGGAAGGCGAAGACGGTAAGGGCGCCGGTGCTTTCGGGATCGAGGAGAGCAGAATTTGCCCCGCCGAAGCCAGTTACACGGGTCTCGTCGCGGCCGCGCTTGGCTGTCGTGTCGTGAAATCGGTTATTGTACCAGACTGCGCGAACCCGCCGGTGATCGGCATGGGAGTCAAGATAGAGGTCGAAGGGGACATCCGGATTTTTCGTGGCTTGACGGTCAAGCGCGGGGAATATCCGGAACAGGAAGTTGCGCGGGATATAGGGGCCTGCCTGGTGGCTGCCATTGGCGAGGGTATCATTGCCCGACAGGCGTTTCACGTACCACACAAATTGCGGGCCGCCGTATTCCTCCAGCCAGTCTACAAGCTCAGTCACCGGCACGTACTGTCCCCCTTATCTCGCCACGAGGTTCATCCGAGCGAAGCCAGAGGGCAGCAAGGTCGATTGTCGTGTCTTGTCCTATACGCCCCGGTCCTTTCAGGGCGCATTCCCAGATGTTCAGCACGCGCCAGCCCGCAAGGTCAAGTCGTTGTGCCACCTCGGAATCGCGTTGGCGGTTGCGTCCGATTTTCTCACGCCAGAAGTCCTGGCGCGTTGCCGGCAGTCTGAAGAGGGGACAGTCGTGCCCGTGCCAGAAGCAACCGTTCACGAGGATTACGGCGCGCCACTTTGCAAGCACAAGGTCCGGCTTTCCCGGCAGATCCCGGGCATGCAGCCTGAACCGGAAGCCGCGGGCATGAAGTCCGCGCCTTACAACCAGTTCAGGCTTGGTGTCCTTGCTGCGGATTCCGGACATCATCCGGCTGCGGGTTGCCGGATCGACAACGTCACCCGGCAAGCGCGAGCTTTCCCTCGGTTGGTTTCTGGTCTTCGTCGGTCAGCTGGGGCAGCCATGGCTGCATGTGGGCGGCAATGGCCTTCACCACAGGAACTACAACCGAGTTACCAAACTGCCGGTACGCCTGTGTATCGGAGACCGGGATGATGAACTCGCGGCCGCCGGGTTCATCGAAGCCCATCAGGCGCGCGCACTCGCGCGGTGTCAGGCGGCGGGGATTGCGTCCCTTCTGCTCGACCAAGATCTCCGACCCGTCCTTGTAATAGCGTGCCGAAAGGGTGCGCGCGATATCGTCCGCACCTACGAGGCCGAAACCGAAGCCGTTGCCGGCTGCCTTGTGCTTGGCGGCGTAGTTCTGAAGATATTCCCACAGATGGTCGGTCAACGTGTACTTGTCCGATACGGAGCCGATGTTGCCGCGCGTGAAGGGCGTGTCGATCGGTTCGGAGCCGTCCTCCGGATGAAGGATTGTTCCCAGCTTTGGCCCTTTCAATGGATCGGGCAGTTCCAGATCGTCAAATGTGAAACCGTTGGCCTCGCGGAAGCCCACGATGAAAATGCGCTCGCGCTGCTGGGGAACGAAGGATTTCGAGTTGATGACCTTCCAGTGGACCTGGTAGCCCAGTTCCGCGGTCAGCGTGCGATGGATCACCTCGAAGGTCCGGCCTTTGTCGTGGTTGACCAGATTCTTCACATTTTCGAGGAGGAATGCCTTCGGCCGGTGATGTTTGATGATCTGGGCGACGTTGAAAAACAGTGTCCCCTGTGTCTCGTCGAGAAAACCATGGGGTCGGTTGAGGGCATTCTTCTTCGATACCCCCGCGATCGAGAAGGGCTGGCACGGGAACCCTGCCAGCAGCAGGTCGTGCGCGGGAATGCTCTCGACGGGAACCTTGGTGATGTCGCCGACGACCTTGTGGCCCTCGCAGTCATGGTTGGCGATGTACGTCAGCTGTGAGTACTTGTCCCATTCCGAGGTGAAGACGCATTCGCCCCATTCCTCGAAACCACGCCGCAGTCCGCCAATGCCTGCAAACAGGTCGATGAAGCGAAACGCTTTCGGCTTTTTGTCCTCGGGATGCTTTTTTCGTGCGAGACCTTCGAGCAACTGGAGCGCCGCCTTGCGCGGTGCGGCCTCGCCATTTTCCCAACGATAGATGTGGCGGCGCGAGAAACCTGCGAGTTCCGCAAGCTCGTCGATACTGATACCTGCGCGGCTACGGAGCCGGGAAAACTCGGATTCAACTGGTTGCAAAGGGCACCTCTGGGAAAATTTGTGCCATGATGGCGTGCAGATTCCCACCAAACAAGAACAAAATGGGAATATCTGTGGATTGACGGGGGATCATTACAGGAAGGGGCGAAAGTGCGCCTCAGACCTGATGGCCTGACCACGCTCTACCTCCGCTGACGCTTCGGCCGAGCCTCCTTCGGCGTCTCGTCGGCGTAGCCGTAACGATCGCATGACGCGTTCCGTCCCGCTCTTGGCGGGCCGGGCGGGACGCTGTCCGCGTCCCGTCAGCGGTCGCCGCGCCTACTGCGCGTCGGCGTATGCCTCGGCTCCAGGGTGACGGGGGGCGTCACGGCCCCTTAGCCCCGCCATGGCGAGCCGCAACCTGGGCGGGGCCCAGGTCCTCCATTTCATTTCGGCCCTTCGGATGCACCCCGCCATTCCAGGCGAGGCTTTTGGTCCGCTCCTGCCGCCCCCCGCCACCCCGGCGCCGGTCAATGGCGGTTGAGGAAAGGAACAGGAGAAATGGACAGGACCAATCGCCAGAGCCTCTATGGAGAGGTCACCTCGCGCATCATTGCCGAGCTTGAGGAGGGGCGGCTTCCCTGGGTGCAACCTTGGGACAGTGCGCGGTGTCCCTGCCTGATGCCGCACAATGCCGTTTCCGGGAGGGGGTACTCGGGGATCAATGTGCTGATCCTGTGGTGCGAGGCAGTGGAGCGCCATTTCGCTTCGCAGCGCTGGCTGACGTATAAGCAGGCCTTGGCCGCAGGTGGGCATGTCCGGCGCGGCGAGAAGGGTACGGTCATCTGCTACGCGGATCGCTTCACGCCGAGGAACGAGGCGGAGCAGGCGCGGTGCGAGGATCGTGAGGCGCGGACGATTGCTTTCCTGAAGCGCTTTGTCGTTTTCAACCTCGATCAGATCGAAGGGCTGTCGGAGCGCTATGCCGAGGAGCCGGTGATTCCTGATCCGGTCATGGCGATTGCCGAGGTGGATCGGATCATCGCGGCCACCGGCGCGGACTTCCGGATCGGCGGGGACGAGGCATTCTATGCGCCCAAGCAGGACTATGTGCAGGTGCCCCCGCAGGCAGCGTTCCATGAGCCGGTAAACTGGTTTCGGACGGCCCTTCATGAACTCGGCCACTGGAGTGGCGGCAAGGGCCGGCTGGATCGCGATTTGACCGGCAAGTACGGCTCGGCATCGTATGCCAAGGAAGAGCTGATCGCCGAGATGACCTCGGCCTTCGCCTGCGCGTCGCTCGGTATCCAGCCCACCGTTCGGCATAGTGATTACATCGGATCGTGGCTTGAAGTCCTCCGCGCCGATGAGAAGGCGATCTTCCGGGCGGCCAGTGCAGCCAGCAAGGGCGCCGATTTCCTCCTCGCATTCGGGGAGGACGCGGCATGATCTGGCACATCTATCTGCTGGAGCAGCGCATCCGCGAAGCCTTCCTGCGTGATGCCTTTCCCGAGTACGAACAGCCGGAACTGCGCCGGCTGGCGCGGGCGGTACGTTCGCTTCCCTGGCTCCCGCGTGCCGTGTTCCATCTGATCCGGTTTGAGGACATGAGCTACGACGAGATCGCCGATCAACTTGGCATCAGCGTTCGCCGGGTGGAGATCGAATTCGGGCGAGCCATCGGCTTGATCGTGCGGTCGCGCAACAGGCAGGAGCGCAAGGGCTGGTAAGGGATCGGAGCGCGCCCGCTAGGCGGGCGCGCCCCGGCCTTGTCTTCCGGCGCGACGATTGCTTAGGCCTGCGGCGGGTAATCATCGACCAGGTAGGAGATGGGATTGTCCATCCATTGCGTGATGGCGCTTTCGCGCCACCCGCAGCAGCGTTCGGCTATCCGGACCTGCTTCGGGAAGGTTCCGGTCTGGATCTTGCGGTAGAGCGTCGCACGGGACAGGCCCGTGCGTTCGAGCACGGTATTGAGGCGCAGAAAACGATCGAGAGGTTTCATATCCATGTGGCTTTGTCCTTTCCTATTCATGAGGTGGACTGGCCGGCCATGATCAAGATTGGGCTAAACCGAGCCCGGCGCAAGGGCATCAAACAGCGCTAAACGGCCAAGAACGCGCGAGATTCCTCTCGGTGCACCGTAACGGACATTGGCGGCCGTCTACGGCCACCAAAAAAAATGGCCGCCGGGAGCTTGCGACCGGCGGTTTGATCTCACGCCGTCTCATTGCAGGCAGTTCGCAGAGAGCGCTGCCATGATAGGCGCGCGAATCGCACGGCTCACTGACGTTCCTACCGCGACTGGGCGGCGGTCCCGCAGCATGGCTGCTGCGGGTGCCAGATCAGGATTGCACGGCTCGCTGCCGGGGCCGTGGGCGAGCATGGCCGGTCACATGGCGGACGTGTTCGACCAGCGCGGAAACCAGCGTCCGAACTTCGTCGGGCGTGAAGCCGCCGTCGTCGAGCAGATTGCCGTCGCCGGGGCGGTTGCGGTTCCACTTCCAATAAGGCGAGAGCACTTGCAGCAACCGCGCCGTCTCAGGGCAATCGTAACCGAAGCCGGTGACGTTGGCGTAGGCAAGTGATCTGTCGACGTGGAGGCTGATGTGGCGCGCGCACCAGCTATCCGGAAAGCCCACATCGAGCAGGTGCGACGACAGCGCCAACTGCACCACGATCCCCGACGTGTAGAGAAAATAGTGCCAGTCGAACGGCGCGTCAGGGGCGAGTCCGCCCATGAAGCCTTCCGCTCGTTTGACCCGCTCGCGGCTGAGGCTGCGACCCTGCTGGGTGCGCAGCAATCGCACCGGCTCGGCGCCGTAGATTTTCCAGAGCGCAGCGAGCGCGGAATTGTCGTTGGGCAAGGAGTTGAGCGCCGCAGAGACAGCGGCGATTTCATCGGGTGAAGCAGCAGGAACTTGAACGTCCATTGGCACCTCCGGGTCCGCATCAAGGCGGGTTGGCGGAAGGCTCGGAACAACTCGCGGACCAGTCCCGAACTCCCGCACGCTAACGCGCGGGAGCCGCCGGAGCTGGTAACATGCGAAAGCACATGCGCCGCCGTCTTTCACCCGAAGGTTTGGACATGCACGACGGCACCCCGGAAAACTGAGTTTTCCGAGTTCATTTGCCTTCGCGGGATTACCAGTCCCGGCGCTGCCCTTTGCGCAGCGCCTTGGCAGGATAACAGACGGGAATCCTTAGGCCAAGGTCTGACTGGATCGGTAGGTGAGGGGGCAGAGAGAGGTCGACGCAGCACAACCCCAGAGCGTTAGCGTATCCGTTACGTAGGCCTGTCCCCGACGGTTGATACTTGCCGGGCTCATCGTTTCCAGCTCAGAGACGAAGACTTGGACGGCCAAGACCTCGGCAGCCAATTCTTGACGCGAATTCAATGCGCGGTCATTGGGATCGTGACTGGGCAATGATGTTTCGGGGGTAATGATGAAGCTTGCACTTGCGGCCACCGCGTTGGTCTTGGCGGCTCTTTCTGCATCGCCCGCCATGGCCCAGACCGCGACTTGCTATCGCCTCGGTAACGTGACGAGCTGCGGTCTCCGAGACAGCGTGTCGGGCGACAATCCCGCGCAGCAGCGGTACTCGTCCTTTAACGAAGTCGAGCGTCTTCGCGACAAGAACGAGGAACGCGACGAAGCGCGCAAGGAGCAAGGCCTTCGAGAAGAAGTCGGCGCGCTCGTGGCCGATGGAAAGTGCGAGGACGCGAAGAAGGCGGCGCTCAGGGCCGGCGAATTCGAACTGGCGGATCGTGCCGCAGCGGCCTGTCAGCCAGCACGCCGATAGAGAGGCTGGCCCCGCAGCCGAAGCAGACGCCTGACTGGGCGCCTGTTTGCTTCCCCGGCTGCGAGACTAGGCCTTTAACTATCCAAGGGATCGCTAAAGGCCCTTACCCCACGCCGTCTCCATAGCGTCAGAGCCTGGTCGCGTTCTTCGCCGCGCAGCCTGGCCGCTGCTTCGACCAGCAGACCGAGGATCACGGCGCGGTCATCTCCGGTCAGTTCGACCAGCTCAGCCTTCACGATCAGCCCGCCCAGCTCGATAAGCTGGCGGGTGCGTTCGCGCCGCTTCACTTGCCACGCGCGCGCGTCATGCCGTGCCCGGCTCGCCAAGTGGCAATTGCGCGCTGCCTGGTTCCGCCGCAGCGCTGCCAAGGTTGCTGCGATCCTCGCTGCCAGTTCCTCCGCGAGAGCCTTTGCCTCCCCCTGAAAAGAACGCGGCGCCGCTCTTGCGCCATGCCTCCTTTCTCGCCGCATCCGTGGTGGTGGCAGCGTCGAGCAAGGCGCCGGCCAGCACTTCGGCGGGAAGGGCATCGGCACCGGTCGCAGAGACCAGTTCGCCGAGCTGGCTGGTCCTGCGCGTTTTGAGTTGCCGCGCCTTGTCGGTGAGTGCCTTGAGTTCGGCGTCATAGTCACGGGGTTTACGCATTGTCCGTCCTTTCGTTGATGGAGGCGGACAGTTCAGCTATCGGGAGTCTCAGCGCCGTACAATAGCGTGAAATCTTCTGGGATTTCGCGTTCCCGAGTGCGATGAAATCGTTCGAGGGCGCGCTTATACGTCGTGCCGACGTGCTGCTTGAAGTGTAAATGGATCGCCGTCATGGCGATTTACCATTTCTCGGCCAAAGTCATTTCTCGCGCCACCGGCTCCTCGGCGGTGGCCGCCGCCGCCTATCGCTCCGCCTCGCGGCTGCGCGATGAGCGGCTCGGGCGCGATCATGACTTTTCGAACAAGGCAGGTGTCGTTCACTCGGAGATCTTGCTCCCCGAGAACGCGCCTGAGCAGTGGCTCGACCGCGAGCGCCTGTGGAACGATGTCGAGGCGGCCGAGAAGCGCAAGGACGCCCAGCTGTGCCGCGAAGTCGAGTTCGCCATTCCCCGCGAGCTCGACCAGGCCGAAGGCATTCGCTTGGCCCGTGACTTCGTTACCCAAGAGTTCGTAGCGCGCGGCATGGTCGCCGATCTCAATGTGCATTGGGATATGGGAGAAGACGGACAGCCCAAACCCCATGCCCACGTGATGCTCGGCATGCGCGAAGTGACCGAGGAAGGATTCGGTCCCAAGGTGCGAGACTGGAACCGCACCGAACTTCTCACCCATTGGCGCGAAGCCTGGGCCGATCACGTCAACCAGCGGCTTGCCGAACTCGATATCGATGCGCGGATCGATCACCGTTCGCTGGAAGCCCAGGGCATCGAGCTGGAGCCGCAGCACAAGATCGGTCCCGCTGCCTCGCGCATGGTGGGGCAGGGGCTGGAGAGTGAAAGGCTCGAAGAGCATCACGCGATTGCTCGGGCCAACGGCGAGAAGATCCTCGCCAACCCGGCAATCGCGCTCGATGCCATAACCCACCAACAGGCGACCTTCACCAACCGTGACTTGGCCAGGTTCGTGCACCGACACAGCGATGGGAAGGAGCAGTTCGATCAGGTCCTGGGCGCCGTGCGTGCCTCACCCGAGCTGATTGCGCTCGGCAGGGACGGACGCGGCGAGGATCGCTTCACGTCGCGCTCGATGATCGAGACCGAGAAGCGGCTCGAGAAGGCCACCATCAAGCTCGATGCTGAACGCCGTCACGGCGTTAGCCGTGCCGTGCAGGAAAAGGCATTGGCCCGCGCCGAGGCGAGGGCTCTTGTCCTCTCGGCCGAGCAGCGCGGCGCGCTGGAGCATGTGACCAATGGTCGAGGTCTCTCTTCGGTGATCGGCTATGCCGGCACCGGCAAGAGCGCGATGCTCGGGGTTGCCCACGATGCCTGGCGGTCAGCGGGCTATGAAGTTCGCGGTGCGGCGCTCTCCGGGATTGCTGCCGAGAACCTCGAGACTGGTTCGGGCATTTCCAGTCGCACGATCGCCAGTATGGAGCGCCAGTGGGCGCAGGATCGCGAACTGTTGACCGATCGATCGGTGCTGGTCATCGACGAGGCCGGGATGGTCGGGACCCGGCAGATGGAACGGGTGATCTCGGAGGCGGAGAAGCGCGGCGCCAAGGTTGTGCTGGTCGGCGATCCCGAGCAGCTTCAGGCGATCGAGGCCGGTGCCGCATTCCGCAGCATTGCCGAGCGCCATGGCAGCGTCGAGATCATGCAGGTGCGCCGCCAGAATGAGGAGTGGCAGCGCGAAACGACGCGCGATCTGGCTACCGGGCGGACCGGTGGGGCGGTGCTGGCCTATGAGGAGGCGGGGCATGTCCATGTTGCTCCGACCCGCGAGGGTGCACGCGAGACACTGGTCGGGCAGTGGGATCGCGACCGCCAGCTCAATCCTGGCGCAAGCCGGATCATCCTCACGCACACCAATGACGAAGTGGGCGAGCTGAATCAGGCGGCGCGCGGAAAGAAGCGCGAGGCCGGCGAATTGGGTGAGGATGTGGCGCTGAAGGTCGAGCGCGGGGAGCGGACCTTTGCAGTGGGCGACCGCGTCATGTTCTTCCGCAACGAGCGCAGCATGGGGGTGAAGAACGGATCGCTGGGCACCCTGCGCAGCGTCTCGCCCTTCAGCATGGCGGTCACGCTCGACGACGGCCGGTCGGTCGCCTTCGACCTCAAGGACTATGCCGACGTCGATCACGGCTACGCCGCGACGATCCACAAGGCCCAGGGCATGACGGTGGACCGGGTGCAGGTGCTCGCCACCCCCGGGCTCGATCGGCATGGGGTCTACGTGGCGCTGTCGCGCCACCGGGCGCAGGTCGATCTCCACTATGGCAAGGATGACTTTGCCGATCGCTCCAAGCTGGTCCGCGCGCTCAGCCGCGATCGGTCCAAGGACATGGCCTCCGATTACGGCCCCGCTCACGAAATGAAGCGCGAGCCGCAAGCCGAGGTCGTCATCAAGCGCGATCCGTTTGCCGGGCTCAGGCTCAAGGCGCCTTCAGCCGAGCCAGTGCGCGCCAATCCGCTGGAGGCGGCGGTCGAGCGCTATGGGCGCGCGATGCAGGATATCACGAAGATGCACCGGCAAGGACTCAACCCTATCACCCACCAGCTTCAGGCCTTGGAGCGCGCTGCTGCGGAGCTCGACGGGCAGCGGGAGTATGGTGCGCGCGATCTCTACGTGGCGATGACCAAGGATCTTTCGCTGATCGACGAGAGCGCCAAGGGACGCACCGCGCGCACCATGCAGGCGATGATGATCGAGGGTCAGCTACGGGTCGAAGGCATGGAGCGTGCCGATAGCTTCGTCGCCGAATGGCAGGCGAAGACGCGGCAGTTCCAGCGCCTGCAGAAGCTCGGTGACGATGTCGGCGCCGAGCGCGTGGCGGAGCGAATCGATTACCTCGCCAAGAGTTTTCAGCGCGATCCCCAGCTCGATTCCTGGATTCGCCAGCGACGGGAACAAGGCATGGAACGGTCTGAGAACGATACGCTGTCTCGGGAGGTACGGACCTGGCTAGATCGCTCGCGTTCGCGGGGAATAGAGCGTTAGGCTGGTCGCATGACAGATCCCAACACCCCCGAAGAGCTTGATCCCGCCGCCGCGTTCCAGGCCATGGACCGACGTCTGGCCGGATTGACTGCTGCCGTCGACGGCCTCGCCGTCAAACTACAGGAGATGCATGGACGCGACTACAGTCCGGAGCTGGCGAAGATCGAGGGCCAGTTCCAAGCGGTGCGCGGCGCCGTGAAGAAATTCACTGAGCTGCCGGCCATGGTGCTGACACCTGAGAAGATCGCTGCGCAGATCGAGGTGGCGGGCAGGGTTGGCCGTCTGGCCGATCATCAGGCTTGGGAAGGGGCGAGGAGGGAGCTTCAGAACGCTGCTACTTCCATCGACAGCGTCGTCACCCAAGCCCGCAAAGGACAAGAGCAGAAGAAGCGAATGACTATCGCCGTCAATGCGGCGCTTGTTGTTGGGCTCTTTTCGGGAGGCGTAGGCCGAGACTTCATTCCCTGGATTGCACCCTTGAGCTGGCATTGGCCGGAAGGGCGGGCTGCGGCGATCCTTGGGCGCGACAAGTGGGCTGCCGGTGAGCGACTGCTAGAGGTGGCTGACCCAGAGAGGTGGAGGTTTGTACAGGCCGCATTGCGCTCAATCGAGGATCAGAGCGTTGAAACCGCAAGATCTGCTCATCGAAAGACCAGTCGCGTTGGGAGTGGGCATGCTAATGGGGTGCGGCCTCGCGCGCCGGAATGACTAATGCTGATCCATTGTAGACCATCCGGTCTCACCAAAAGCGGACGATCGCGCCGGTCGAAGCGAACAAACGCTAAAGCGCCCAATTAGGACGTTTCATATGATGACACTCTTTCCTTAAAAAGGACATTCAATATCTGCCTCAACGCCGATGCGGAGGCGTGAACTAAGACGACCGGAACTTAAGCGGTGATTTCACCAAGTCGCTGTCGAAGAAAGCGCTCGTTGTCGATACGCGATGCCTGCTCAACATTCCTCAGCATTATGTCTATGTCATTGTCGTCCAGTACGATGACATAGTGACCCCTGTGAATAGCTGCATCTTTGCAGCGGTCGATGAAGCGCGGCTTGTTATCGAACGAACGACAGCAGAGAAAACCTAAAAATCCTCGGACGTGCGAGAACCTGCCAGTAAGCTGATCAAGCTCCGGATTCGCAATATCCTGACTGTAGTTTTTACATTCCACCGGTATCTCGATCGCTCGCATCTGGTTCGAGCGTAAGGCGGTATCAAAAAATCCCTCTCGTGCCGCATTCTTGTAAGAGAAATCTATTCTCTTTCGTCCCTGATCTATTTCTCGTTCTTTGACTGGTGTTATCAGATCTGGAAAAAACAAGAACGTCAAAGCGCCGATACAGTATTTATGGTAGTCGCTGGCATGTGCGCTGCCCGCACCAATGCGTCCAAGCTCTGCACGAAGCGTTGCGGCGTATTCACGCTCGTCAAAGCCGTTATCAATATCTTCCGGCTCAAGCACACCTTTAGCACCTGCCAGCCTCTTGTACTGGGCAAGAATATCAGGGTGTTGCTCGGCAAATGCAGCTAAGGCTGGTTTGGATTTAGGATGCCTTTCTTTTATATCTTTTTTGTAAGGAGGAGCTCGTTCTCCCGATCGCAATACACGAACCAACGCATGGCCCGCATTGAGATATTCTTTTTGTAGATACGTCACCATGTGATCATTATAGAATTCTTGAGAATTCAGGGACAAAACTTTCCTTACTGAAAACTTAGGTACTAGTATTATTGGTTTTTTATCGATAACTATGGTCTGATGGGGGGCTTGGGCCCAGTCTTCTCGATTTGGATCCCAAACAGGACTTAGCGCGACGTTATCGGTCAACGGCATGTTCCACAGCCTTGCCTGCTCTTGAGTATATGTCAGCAACAGGCTGCGCAGGATATTGGTGGTGAGGTCAGAGATTTTGTCCGACCCGATGCCATCTATAAAGAGTTCCGTTTCTGAGAGTTCGGACAGAAGCCCCGTCTGGATGGCGCGGCTCTGTCTAAGCGCCCGTAGAATTTGCGCTGCCTGATCGCGACCAATGCCGCGTCCCTGTGGCCGGCCGCGTGACAGTCCCAAGAAAGTTTCATTGGTTTCATGAAGATGCGATGCCAAGTGCTCCGCTCGAGCATCTTCGCCATTCCGAAGTGCTTGAATCAGAGCATTAAAGAATGACCGAAGATACCGACTGCACTCAGCCGACCATGAATCGCTTCGAATGTCTATCGCGTATGGATCGACGAAGAGCCGGGTATCTCGATCGGTGTCAATATCGACGAAATCAAGTTCGGCTTGCCTGTTGTGCAATCCGGCCCAAGCAGACACGCGCATTCTTTGCCCCTCGTTCGAACTCGGCCATTCCTACGCCGACGACCAATAAGCTATGATAATCCCTGTCGGCCTTGGATTCCGATCCGTTACGAGACTGGGGGCTCTCAACACGTTTGGCAAGAACGCCGAACCGAGAGTACCGACATTATTAACCGTGGAAGTTCAAGGCACCTATCGAAGGAGGCCTATTCCTAACCTGACAGTCCGCTGCCGGCCCAGTCTGGCCAAATTAGTGACGTTGCACGGCTGGGATGCGAAGGTCAGCTTCAGTCCGATGTTGCCGCTTACCCTTATGCTCAGGATCGTCGGGAATGTTCCGCAAACCGGTCCAACCCCATCTGCAGTCGCTGGAGAGCTTCATTGGCAATGTGCGATTGCTACCTTTGGGTGCCGCATGACGGATCCCCTCGCATCCGAATATGCCAAGACGATGCTTCGCTCCAAGGCGGTGATGACATTCTGTTTTTCCTGAAGCAGATGCTTCGGCAAAAGCGACGCGACTTGGGCCGTCGCCAGCGGCGACGATGGATCAGCTCAGGAAGTCACGCGATCTTGCCAGCTTACATCGGGGGAGCCGGTATGGACTATGCTGCCTGCTCCCCCTGATTCAGCTGCCGAAATTGTGCTGGAACGCGCAAAAGTGAATAACAGGCACGACATCGTTGTTGGCGCCGTGCACTTCGGTGCCTGACACTAATCCGCCGAGAAACTGATTATGGCCGGCCGAGTTGCGTTCTGCGCGCCATGGGTGGTGATCTGCATCAGTAGGGATTCGCGGAGCCTGCATAGCGGGGGCCATTCCTCAAAATCCTTCGGAACCATCGTCACGGTTAGATGCCCGTTGAAGGCGATCCGGACCGGTTCCACGAATCCCTCAATCATCAGCGGGGGGGTGACAATCTCAGCTTTCGGCAAATTCTCCGTTCGTCGCTGAGCGTTTGCAGGCATGATCGCCCCTAGCATGAAGGGGACAGGGCCCGGCCGGTTCTGGGCATAATCACAGCTAGCTCCAACACGGAGAAGGCAGAGTCTGCTGGCCGCCCGGTCAGCCTTCTCTGTCATCGCGAAACGCTGCGAGAACAGCGGCTTAGCCGTGAGGTTGAATCTGGCCATCATCCGATCGTCGGCGAGTTCGGCATCGGGCAACAGACTGATGGCACCCCATGCACCCGGTCGCAACTCCTCTGACGATGAGGTGGCGACATGAAGCATCGAATTGAGTTTTGCTGCCTCGGCAAGCGAGGGAGGCGGCACATCGCCGATTTTCGTGACAGCGGCCGCCCAGATTGCGTTACTGTCCGGATCGATATGCTGGTTTGAAATTCGATCGGCTAGTATTGGCATCAAGGCGGCATTCACCGCGCTATAAGGGTCCGCTTTTGCATTCTGGGTGCCGATCGCCTCGGCGGCGAGGAGACTTAAAACCTCGTCCAAGCGCTCGGAAAACCGCGTTGCCTTGCGGTCGTCCGCCGAAACCAGCGCACCCACTTCGGCCAATGTTGTGCCTGCAGCCCGCAGCACCTCTCGTTCCCAGTCCAGCAGGGCTTTGAGCCGCGGATCTGTCTGGATGACCTGACCGATATCGGTCATGAGCTTTTCGCCAGCATCACCTGCCAGATACTCGTTCTTGTCGAGGCTGAGAATAGTGAGCGGGCGTTTCAGCGGCTCGACATGATCCATTATATAGGTTTCGAATTCATCGCGATGGGGTTGATGCGTCGTCCAGAGGATGATCACATACGGACCGGCTTCCGGAACTATACCATCCTCGAGTAAGCCTGCGATCACCGCGGATGCTTGGGCAATATCGGTTGTCTGTCCGCCCGTCGTGAGGTGCAGGTCAAGGAACAACAGACGCACGCCGGCCAGGTGCCGGGTGTCAACGCCCTCTGCCAGATCATAAAGAAGCGGGAGGCACGGCGCGCCGATCTTTCTCAGGCAGTTGGCGAGCTGCATCAGCTCATTTTCCTTGTCGTCAATGACGACGTAGCGGGCACGCGTGAACACGGATCAGTTGTCTCCCTTGAAAGCCATCGCAACGACGGCACCGTTGAATTCCTCTGGAATGTCGAACTCTTCGAGCGACGGGAACATAAGCTCGCCATCATTGAGGCTCATCGCCAGATTCGCGTAATACAGTCCGAGCCCCATCCCGTCTGGTCGCCGTGAGAAGAACGGTTCGACCAGCTGCTCTGGCGGATCGCGAAATCCGGGACCGTTATCGGCGAACACAAGGACGGGGCGTCCTGCGTGATCCGCGACAAGATCCATGAAGATACGCCTAGAACCGGGCGGACTGTCGTCAGGCACGCTAACTTTCAGCCAATGGATGGCATTGTCGATGATATTCGTCGCAGCCCCAAGCGCCAGCCCGAATGCAAACACCGCGTTCGCATCGGCGGCGCTCTCTTCCAGTGCGGGACAGACAAGCTGGACCTTGTGAACCCGGAAGCGGACAGTAGTTATATCCCGCGCCCGCCGCACCAGCTGTTTGAGGGAATAGGATTTCTTGTCGCCCTTGCGCAGCAGCTGTGTAGACGTCTCGAGTACGGCCTGTAACTGACCAACCTGCGTTTTGAGATCAGGTATTGCCGCGCCGTCAGCCAGCGCAGTGGCCAAAGCTCCGATACCGCGCTCAACCTCGTGGAACACGACCGCCAATCCAACCTGCGAGATACCCGCGCGCAAAAAATCCTCCCGAAGCTGTCGGAACTCCTGTTCCACGCGCTTCAGGGAAGGATCGATGTCAATCAAAAAGCCCTTCGATCTGGCAACCTTCCGGACGTCGGCTATCGGCCCTGCAACCTCGCGATCCGTACTCGGAGCTTTGCCGGTTAGTTGCCGGATCTTCTGCTTGTCGACACGTCGTTCTGTCTCGAACACGCTGATGGCACCGAGCACAATCTGCCGCAACCGACGGTAGGGGGCGTTCTCGACAAAGCCCTCGCGGTTCGTTTTCTCTCGCAACCCGGTGCTTTCCTCGAGATCGAGATCGACGAGTCCGATAACAATGTTGCGGCTCAGGTTTCGCGAAGGACTGTTGACTCGGCGAAGGTCTAGGCCGAGCCAGTCGTCTCCTGGCTCGCCGTAATTGTAGATCCGGATCTTGTCCCGATAGACCCGCATTCCGCCATTCTGATCAAGGAATCGCTCGATAAGTCGTGACTGGCCGTAACGAGACATGATTTCCCGGTCGCGATCAAATACGTAAAGCGTCCCCTTGACTGGGCCAATGCCATGAATTGTAGTTGCGTCTGCAATTACGCTGATGGAACGCTTCGCTTTCGGTGCAGAGGCAGCATCAAGATCGTCAGGCTCGCGATCAGCGATAATCTGCAAGGGTTCTCTTTCCTTGACCTTCCGCGGCTCGATCTTGATCCCGGGCACGCCACGAAAGCTGTAGGTGTACTTGAGTTGTTCGCCATCAAACTCGAACCGGAATTTCCACGGTGCGCGAGCAAGCAGTTCGGAGGCATCGGGAAGCTCTGCAATCCATTGCTGAAAACCTGGCACCTTGAAGTCGATCTCAAAGTCGTCTGCCCGCGAGCTGAACGGCGAAGAGATGGACGTAACTTGCCGGTACAGGTCGCGGACTTCGGCCCTCGACCATTCCTTCTGGCTGAGGTCGTCGATTCGTATGCGGGTGCCTGTCTGGTCGCCTTTGAAAATCTTGGGTTCACGCTCGATGACCGTAACCGGCGCATCCTCAAGGAAGCGGTTGGACATCAGTTCTGCCCAGTCGATTGCGACGTGACACTCGCGATTGCCCGCCGCGCGGGTCGTCATCCGGACGCGCCCGCCCAGCTTGTGGACGGCGAATCGTCCGACCCCCTTCTCGCCAAGCGGCAAGCGGTGGTACTTTGCCGAGCGGCGGTCCCTGCTTCGCTCCTTTTCGCGGTGGTCGTCTCCTGGTACGAGCCAGATATTCTGGATAGTGTCGAGCGACATGCCGACACCATTATCCTCGACCATTATCCACGGATCGGCCGTTCCCAAGTCACCCAACGTGATGGAAACCTCGCTTGCGTCTGCATCGTAGGCATTCTTGACGAGTTCGAAAACGGCAAGTTTCGAAGAGCCAATCAACTGGTCGCCGAGTAGCTGAAGCAGCCGCGCTCTTGGTTTGAACGCCTGAGATATCCGGCGCTCGATCAGCGATCTGGCTTCTGCGGGTGTGATCCTTGCGGTGTTCGCAACATAAACCTGGCTGCTGACATTCCCGATGACCAGTTCATCGCCCACTTTGGCCCAGGTTATAATGCCACGGCCCATCCGCGCCTCCGGACCGCGCCCGGAACCCACTCGCAGTGACTTGTAATAGGATGTGACGAGGGGCTTCCGACTTTCTCCCAGCACAATGATTTCGATGAGGTTCTCGTCGGTAGCGGTGCCCGGCAGAAAGCCCGCTGAAGCGAGCGCAATGCGCTGTTCTTCATTAGGCAGATAGGCGCCTTTGTCTTTGTCGGTTCTGGTGACTGTCTTCAAACCGAAGCTGTCAAAAACCGATCCCCATCCATCTGCCATCTTTAGATCAATACCGCCCCGTTCACTCACAGGCTATTCCGCCTCCGCCCCAGCCTACAACGAGAGGGCCTGTCACCCAAGAGAATGTTTCTACAAAGGTTTTGCCTTTTTGGGGAAGGGAGGCGGCGTCCAGTTTGAGGCGGTCAAGGGAAAGGGGGCGGCGGTTGCCACGGCCGATACTGTGTCGGAGGTTTGCCCAGCGGTCACGTATAATAGCATCAGCTGGCAAAATATCGACGTTTTATGAATTCGTTGCGTGCCAATTCCCGTTCCAATTCGAGAACCGAGAAGTTCATCTGCAACACGTTTCTCCTTCCGCACACCGCATCGAGTTTGTCGTAAAGGGTTGCGTCAATCAGTGTCGAGGTCATGACGCCGAAACCCATCACATCATAATGATCCAGCATGTCGCCGACATCTAGGAGCTTGGTCGCTGAAAGTGAGGTCGAGCCGGTGACAAGCTTGCACTGGAATATCCACTTCCTGGGCTGTGTGCCAGGCACACGAGGAATGTCATAAACCTCGATATCCCGCCCTCCGTCTCTGGATCGGGAGTTGCCATGCTTCCTGATTGTTGCGGAGTCAAACAGAGGATGGCTGTATATAAGGTCGTAGCACAGCTGCTCGAACTGCTCGTCCGTCAGAGATTTCCAATTGCAGTTCGGATTGCCAGCAAGGCCGATGCTGGCGGCCAGCGAAGATGAAGCAGTCCCGATGGCAGCAAACACTGACTTCATTCCATCAAGCGTCAGCGCCTTGGTGTCATACAGGAGATGTTTGAATTGTCCGTCGTCTACGAGAATCAGAGAGCCGCTGGGATCGACAAGACACCCTTCCACGCGGCGTGGCGGTGCCCGCATGCCCTTGGGGATCATCGCGCTCAGATGCTCGTGATAGGGAGAGAATGTGAAGGAGGCGTCAGACCAATCGAATGTGTCCGGCGGCCAATGATCTTCGAGCTCGAGAAGCGCAAAACTGCCGCAAATTCTTGATTTGAAGTACTGCGCCATTGGGAAATAGGCGGTCAGCCTCTCAGCGACGACATACGAAGCGTTATTTACGGTAAGGACATTGGCGGGTAGAAACTCTGCGAGTTTGAACTTCTGACCAGTTTCCCTGAAGAAGTGGTCGATATCTACCGCGCCGTCTAGTAGCCAACCGTCGGGAGAGGCATAACAAGATGCACCAACCCTGTGGCTGAATGGGCTCCTCCAGTATCCGACCCGGCGTTCAGGATACTTCGACATTTCGGATTCGTAACGGTCCGGTGAATCGTATTTTAATTCGTAATAGGCGCCCCCAACGAGGTTTGCAAAGTAGTCGTCAACTATTTCTGGAAGTCTCGCCTCAAGTTGGCCGATCCGACCCTCAAGATCCAACACAGCATCGCGGGTATTAATGTAGTCCTGTTCCATTTGCTCATTTAGGTCATCGTACCTGTTGTAGAGGACGGCGCATTCCTGGATAGCTTGAGCCATTCCTGCCCCTGCCCCTTCCAGACTAAGCTTTAAGCGAGTTTTGTGCGTGTCGGCAGGGTAATCCCGGACTACGCTTGCACTAATGGAGTTAGCGGCCAAGCGTTCGGCAGACCAAATCGCTTCCAGCAGATCGTCACATATGTCGATGTGCGAGTTGGTAACCCCAATACTGTCAAGAGGAATGTAGACAACCAGATCGCGTCCAACGTCAATTTTCAGTGAGGCAGCTGTTCTAGGGTCTAGATCGCTCAGAATGACCTCGATTGGCGGTTCAGATATAGGAAGGAGTCCGGTCATGTCTTCTGACTGCCATGTTAGATGAGGGTGTTCCAGTCACATCGGCTGCTCATCTCCATTTTTTGTTTCTGAAAACGTGGCGTATCGATGTGCAAAGAATATTAATGCCCCCGGGAATATTGGGGCTCGGTGTCTTGGTGCATCAGCACACCGCATCTCGGATGCTTGCCCTAAATGCTGCTAAGTCAGGTTGGCGGCCAACATCATTGTTGCTGGTGGAAACGAGTCAGCAGAATATCCCTGTGCCACGGCGGGCGCCTGCTCAGGGGTTTCATTGGGCTCCGGAACCGGGGGGTTCCCTGTTTTGAAATGCACAATCCAATGCCGTGCGATTCGACGAAGTACCGACCGTGCGCCAGCATATCAGCGGCTCGCAGGCACCGGTGGGCGACCGACAGCGATGGCGTGCGCTTTTATCAATAGCGTGATGCAAGAACCATTCATCTCGGCCCACTTGGGAGCCTATGGTGGAGTAGATGCGCTCCTTCCGTGGGTGCAAACAGCATCTAGCCCAGCAGCTTCAGATGGTTCAATTGCGAGCCTCCCGGGGTCTGGAAGCGATGCTGCCGCCTCCGAGCCTTATGGTCACGAATGGTCCACCCCCGGTGGTAGGCAGCTTTCAAAAAGGCGCGATGGACGTGTTGTGCGTTGCCTTCGTGAGCGAAAACTGAGTCGCGGCTTTGCATTTTCGTAGCGCCTTAGGGGCTCTGGCGGGCGTCGCGTTCTAGTGGAATATTACGGAATATAGTGAGCGAAAATAAAATTAGTGGACATCTCTAAAAATGAGCTTCAGGAAGGCTATGGCGCCAAGCTAATTATGGTATTTTGGTGTGAGTGGTTAGATGTGTGGGTTTACTGGTCTCGCGGAGAAATAGAATAGATTTGTATCAATACGTTATCTGTTGATTTACAAATCCCACCCTCTCCGCCAAGAGCCACTGCGACGCGCAGTTACCTACAACGACATCGGTATTCGCTGCAAGGCCGCTTCCGCGACATGGTCCCGGTGCGTTTGTCGGCGGAGATGCGGCATTATGCGGCAGCCAGGTCCATCAGTGTGACGATATGACCTGGCGGGTGCTTCGTGGAGGCAGGCGGGGTGCCTCCTTTCGATGTCGCTGGGCGCTTGCGGGAAATCGTGCTATCGGGGCGGCGCTGATGTCGCTCTAAACGGATATTGGACCGTTCAGTCGGCTTCCTCGTTCCATAGTCGCTGCAAGAGCCAGGGGCTGCGTCCTGTCGACGTTGGTCTTTCGACGCTACGAACAAGGATCGGTCCATGATCTCCGGCAACGCTGGGTTTTCAATGCAGAGCTTCATGACCGCTGCGGTCGATCGGTCGCCGGCGTGATCTCGCAGCTGCAGGCATCAGCGGCACTTTCAACCGAGCGCGGCGCGTCTGCGCTTTCGCTAACCACTTTCAAATCGGGTAAGGCATAATGGCAGCATACAAGGAACCAGGGGTTGAGGCCCGCCGCAAGGCCGCGAACGAGGCGCGCGCGAAAGCGCTTGCAGCCTTGAAGGCGAAGCCGCCGATCGATCCGGCCGTCCAGGCGGAACGCATCGCCAAGGCAGAGGCCCGCGAACAGGCCCAGGCCGAGAAGCGCAAGGCGGACAAGGAAAAGCGTGAACGCGCCGCAGCGCTCAAGGCCGAGCAGGCCGCCGCAGCAGCGCCGCCGACCGAAGCAGAGCGCAAGGCCGCTCGCGATGCGCGATATGCAGCGCGCAAGGCACGCCGGAACTGACACGGTAAATGCATGATTTTTCCCCGTGCGGCACCGGAGCTTTCCGGTGACCGCCGTCAGTCTTGATCTTCTTCCCGGCGACGAACTGATCGACGTTGCCCATGTCCCGAACGGAGACCGCTTGCGGCTTGTCCGCAACGGCGAGGATTTCGTCATCCTGCTCGACCATCACGAGTTGATGAGCACGGACCTCTACGCATCGGAAGAAGCACTGGCGACGATGGCCTGCGAGCGCATGGGCGTGCGCCCGGCGCCGCAGTGGCTCATCGGGGGCTACGGCATGGGCTTCACCCTGCGGGCCGCACTGGCGGTGCTGGGCGGGGACGCGAGCGTGACGATCGCCGAAATCGTGCCGGAAATCATCGCCTGGGCCAGGGGACCGATGGGAGCCTGGACCGGGGGATGCCTGGACGATGATCGCGTGCGGCTCGTCCAGGACGATGTCGCCATTCTGATCGACGCGGCGGATTGCGCTTACGATGCGATCCTTCTCGACGTCGACAACGGCCCGGAAGGGCTGACGCGCCGGGTCAACGACTGGCTCTATTCGTGCAGGGGCCTCCAGTCGGCGATGACGGCGCTCACGCCCGGGGGTATCCTGGCCATATGGTCGGCCACGCCCGATGCCGAATTTGCGGCGCTGCTGGTCCAGATGGGGTTCGCGGTAACGGTCGTGCCCGTGGAAGCGCGCACCGGCGACACGACCGGCGGTGACGATCTGGAGCACGTCATCCTGTTCGCCCAGAAGGCAGCCTGAACGCTCGTTTGAAAATGCCCATGCGGGCATTTCACGACCCGGCAGCCTTATGGCCGCATCGGCATTTATGCTGGACGAAAAGCGTGCAAGTCATGCACGCAAGTTCGACCTGTGCAGACGATGAGGATGAAGCAATGGCCATGAGCACTTCTCGCCGCTTTCTCTATTCGGGCCTTGCCCTTCTTGCCGGTGGAGGCCTGGCGCTGCCCGCCAGCGCCCAGGCAAGTCTCGAAGGGGCCGGGCAGACTTCCACGCTCGATTGCGGCGGCGGTACCGCCGAGATCACCGGGTCGCAGAACCGCGTCACCGTTGAAGGGGCATGCACTCGCCTCGTGGTCGAAGGATCGGGCAATGTCGTCACGGCCGCACTGGCCGAGAAGGCCACGATCAGCGTGGTGGGCACCAGCAACCGGATCAGCTGGCGCGCGCCGGGCAAGGCCGCGCCGAGGGTCAGCAACACCGGCGTGGGCAACAGCGTCAGTCGCGCCAACTAGGCCGGGCAGGCATGGCGCGGGGTGAGGGCCGACAGCTCAGGCTCCGGGCTGGTGTTTCCGAACATTTCCTGCATGTTTCAACAGTATGCTGAGCGATAAATATTCCAGCCAATCCGCTATTGCGAGTGACTCGCGATAGCGGATTGGCTATCCGCCCCTGCGAATCAGGGAGCGACCCAGTGAAAACCAGTCTGCTGAATTCTGTCGGCGCCGTGGGCGCCGCCATCTTTTCCTTATGCCCGGCGCAGGCCTGGGCCGACGAAGCGGCCGATGCCGCAAACGAGCGAGGGCCGGAAATCGTCGTCCTCGGCAAGAGCTATGGCGAGGAAGTCGGCAAGACGGTCACGCCGCTCAAGGACATTCCCAATACCGTCACGCTGGTCGACCGGGAGCAGATCCAGGCGCAGAACCTCTTCACGCTGGAAGATGCGCTCACCGCCACGCCCGGCATCACCGTCACCGGCGTCGGCAGCGAGGATCCCTCCTACATGTCGCGCGGCTTCGCGATCAGCAATTACCTGATCGACGGCACGCCGACCCTGTCTTTCGGCTTCCCCTCGGTCGTCCCCGACCTGTTCGCCTATGACCGGCTCGAAGTGCTGCGCGGTCCCGCGGGGCTGTTCAGCGGTTCCGGCAATCCGGCGGGCAGTATCAACCTGGTGCGCAAGCGTCCGCTGGACGAGCTGAAGCTGCAGGGATCGCTCGGCTATGGCAGCTACCAGAACTTCCGCGGCGAGATCGACGTCTCGGCGCCGCTGGCAAAGGGCGTGGCCGTGCGCGCAGGCGCCATGGTGCAGGACCAGGACCAGTTCTTCGACGTGGCGCATCGCAACCGCGTGACCGCGTTCGGCGTCGGCAAGATCGATATCGGCGAGCGTACGACTTTCACCTTCGGCGCGACTTACGACCGCTTCAAGCCGGCCATCCAGTCGGGCCTGCCGGGTCTGATCGGCGGGGCGGACGGCAGCGACGGCCAGTTGCTCGACATTCGCCGCTCCACTTACCTCGGTGCTGACTGGAACCGCTTCAAGTCCGACATCTGGTCGGCCTTCGCGGACATTACTCACGAAATCAGCGACCGCTGGACGATCCGCGCCAGCGCGCTCTACACCGACGTCGAGCGCGTCGACGTCTACAGCTATATCGGCAACCAGCCGATCACGGAAACCAACGGACTCACGAGCCATATCGCCTATCGCGGCGACAGCTTCATGAAGTCGCATTCGTTCGATTTCAACGCGGTGGGCAGCTTCCCGGCTTTCGGGCGCGAGCAAACGCTGATCCTGGGCTTCGACTATCAGGACAGCTCCTATCAGTCCTACGGCACGCGCCTTTCGAACTATGCCCGGATCGATGTCTACAATCCGGTTTCCCCGCTGGAGCCGCCGCTGGATCCCTACAAGCCTTCGCCCCCTTACCCGGTGCAAGGCGGCACGGGGCAGACGGTGCCGCAGAACCTGAGCGCAAGCGACACGCGGATCGCGCAGTTCGGCGCCTATGGCCAGATGCGCTTCAGTCCGGTCGAGGGCCTGACCGCGATTGGCGGCGGACGCCTGACCTGGTGGGATACCGATACCCAGACCCTGCTGCCGACGCTGGGCCGCAAGGGCGGCTATTCCATCGACGCGCGCTTCACGCCTTATGCCGGCCTGGTCTGGGATGCGACGCGCGAATGGAACATCTATGCCTCCTATGCGGACAGCTTCACGCCGCAGGCGGCGCCCGCGGGCAGGACCCGTCCCGATGGCCAGCAAGTCGAGCCGCTGGTCGGTGCGCAGTACGAACTGGGCACCAAGCTCTCGTTGATGAACGACCGGCTTCTGCTTTCCGCGGCGGCGTATCAGATCGAGCAGACCAACCGCCTGTTCAACGATCCTGACGATGCCGGTGTCGTGCTGCAGATCGGCAAAGTCCGCGCGCGCGGGTTCGAGGCCGAGGCGGCCGGGGAAATCCTGCCGGGCTGGCGCATCAACGGCGGCTACAGCTATACCCGCACCAAGTATCTCGAAGACGCCAACGCCAGCTTCGAAGGCCTGCCGCTGGTGCCGATCATTCCGAAGCACTCGGTCAAGGTCTTCACCAATTACAAGGCGCCGGCAGGCGCGCTGGCCGGGCTCAGCCTGGGCGGCGGCCTGACCTGGTTCAGTTCCACTTATGGCGGCAATCCGGCAACCTTCAACGCAGCCGGCGCGCTCGTCACCCGCTCGTCCATCGTGCGGCAGGGCGCCTATGCGGTGGTCGACCTGCGCGCGGGCTATGAGTTCGACGAGCGCATTTCCCTGTCGGTCAACGTCAACAATGTGCTCGACAAGACGTATTATGCGCGCATCTCCTCCACCGGACGCGGCAACTATTTCGGCACGCCGCGCACGGTCTTCGCCACGCTTCGCTTCGCCTATCCCTGAGCCCATCCTTCAACAAGGAGTTCGACCATGAAAGCCAAGTACCTGGCCCCGCTCGCGCTGGCCATTCTCGCACCGTCCGTGCAGGCCCACGAGGTCTGGATCGAACGCGACGGCACCGGTCCCGCGCGGATCTACCTGGGTGAACCCGAGGAAGTCCTTCCTCCCGAAGGCGATCCCGAGTTCGACCATCTCAAGGCGCCCAAGCTCGTTCCCGCCAGCAAGGCGCCGATGACGCGCAAGGCCGGCTATCTCGAAGTGGCGGTGCCTGCGGGCGACGTGCGCGCGCAGGACGACAGCGTCTTCGATCCCTGGGGCGAAGACGGCAAAAAGGAGGCCGTGGCCTATTACGCCCGCGCCGGCCGCGCCGATGCGCGCGCGGTCATGCCCTTCGAAATCGCCCCTGCCAGTGCCGGAGCCGATCGCTTCGTGGTCGTGCGCGACGGCAAGCCCGTGGCCGGGGCCGAAGTCACGGTGATCTCGCCGGACAAGTGGAAGAAGTCGCTCAAGACCGATGCCCAGGGCGAGGTCGCCGTGCCGGTGCGCGGGAAGGGGCGCTATCTGCTGACGACCTCGCAGAAGGACGAAGGCGCCTTCGAAACCTCGGTCGGCAAAGTGGCCGTGCTGCACCGCATCGCCACGACCAGCTTCCTGGTCGATTGACCGGAACGACAAAAACGCCGCGGGGAGGCTTGCTCCCCGCGGCGTTTTTCGTCGTCAGGCCCTTCCGCCGGAGCGGAAACGGCGCCGAAGGAAACCTAGATTTCGTGACCGATGCGCTGTTCGGTCATGATCTTCCACCCGGTCATGAACAGGGCGCCGGCGAGCGGGCCGATCACGATGCCGCTGAGGCCCACCAGTTCGATCCCGCCCAGCGTCGTCACCAGCACCAGCCAGTCCGGAATGCCGGTGTCCCGGCCCACCAGCATGGGCCGCAGGACATTGTCGGCCAGGCCGATGACCAGCACGCCCGAACCGACGACCACGGCGCCCTGCCAGATCGCGCCGGTGGCCAGGAGGTAGACCGCGACCGGGGCCCAGATGATGGCCGGGCCGATGGCGGGCAGCAGTGCGGCAATGGCCATGAGCAGGCCCCAGAGCAGGGCGGCGGGCAGGCCCACGATGGCGAAAGTGATGGCGCCCAGCGCGCCTTGCGCCAGGGCGACCAGGCCGCTGCCCTTGATCGTCGCCCGCACCACGATCACGAAACGCTCCGACAGGCGGCGCGCCACGTTGAGTTCGAGCGGGAGCGCGCGCACCACGGCAGGGCCGATCTTCTCGCCGTCGCGCAGCAGGAAGAACGTCACATAGAGGCCCACGCCGAAGGCGAGGATGAAGGACGCGGCATTGGCGCCGATCGCCAGCGCGCGGCTGGCGATCACGCTGACGCTGTTGCTCACCGCCTCGCTGATGCGGGCCTGGGCGCGCTCGAAGGAGTTGAAGCCGAAGCCGTCGATCTGTTCCTGGATGCGGAAGGGAAGGGCGTCGTGGATCTTCTGGAAATATTCCGCGAAGTTGATCTGTCCGTCGCGCATCTGGGCGTAGACGCCGGCGGCCTGTTCGACCACCAGGCTGGTGATGATCAGCGCCGGGATCACGACCGCCACGGAAATGACCAGCAGCGTGAGCGCCGCGGCAAGGTTGCGGCGCTCCGGCCAGCGGGCGAGCAGGCGCTGGAACAACGGCTGGAACAGCAGCGCGGCCAGCGCGGCCCAGAGCAGGGCGCCGATGAAGCTCGACACCACGAGGGTGAGGGCGATGGTGATCGCGGCCAGGAAGAGGATCAAGCCCCCGTTCTCGACGCGCGCCCGGTTCATGGTCATTTCTGGAATTGCCCCTGTCGAAATTCGTCACGCGTCGAAACGCGCCGTTCCGCGCTTTGCTCCGCCGCCTTGCCGCCTGTCAATTCAGGCAAGCGGCAGCGGCGGGCGCGTCAGGCATATTTGTACGGACCGCCGCTGGCGAGCGCGGCCTGATAAGCGGGGCGGGCGTGGATCCTGTCGAGCCAGGCCATCGTCGCGGGCCGGGCATCGTCCAGCCCGGCACGGCTGCACGCGGCTTCCAGCGGGAAGCTCATCATGACATCGGCCGCGGTGAATGCGCTGCCGGCGAACCATTCGCGGCGCGACAGTTCCTGCTCCACGAAGTCGAGATGAACGTCGATCATCGGTTGCAGCCGCTTCTGGGCATGGCGCCCGAGGATGGGGATCTGGCCGAGCACCAGCTTGACCAGTAGCGGCGGCATCAGCGAGCCTTCGGCATAGTGCAGGAAGTGGCGATAGTGCAGCGCATCCTCGCGGTCCTGCGGCGGGCCAAGGCGGCCACCGGCCTTTTCCGTGAGATATTCGATGATCGCGCCAGTCTCGGCGACCGTACGCGGGGCCTGCCCTGCGCCTCCGTCCTCGACAGGCGCGTCATCGACGATCACGGGCGATTTGCCGAGCGGATGGACTTTGCGAAGGCTGGGGGGTGCCAGCATCGTCTTCTCGTCGCGCTTATATCGGCGGACCGCATAAGGCAGCCCCAACTCTTCCAGCAGCCAGAGGACACGCTGGGAGCGCGAGTTTTCAAGGTGATGGACAGTAATCATGCCGGACGTAACGCGGAAACCGGCAACAAGGTCCCGGGAACGGGCCTTTGAAAGGGACAAGGCCCGCCTGGCGCCATCGAAATGGAGCGCAGGCGGCCTTGTAAGGGGTCAGGGCTTTTCAGTGCCCGGAGCGCCCGGCTTCGGCGCCTTGCCGTCTTCGATGCGGCCTTCGTTACGAAGATCGCGGCCTTCCTGGGCCTTTTCCTGGCTTTCGGGCGACTTGCCGTGCTCGAAGGCTTCTTCCTTCACGTAGCCGGCGGCTTCCTTTGCTTGGCCCTTGATGCTCATTTCTCTCTCCTGGCGTTTCTGGTCACGAAGGACCGTGACCTTAGGAAAGCGCGCGAGAAGCCGATTGGCTCCTGTGGGCATAAGTGCTCAGACCAGGCCGAAACCGCGCGCCGCCCACACCGGGCCGGCATGCCCGCTGGCCGGGCCGATCCTCAAAGCTGCGCGGCGTAGAGCGCGGGCCGGCCTTCGACATTGGCGCGATAGACCAGCCAGCGCCCATCCGGCGTGAAGTGCTCGTTCGGCTCCAGGGTATAGTCCTGGCGGGAGAGATCGACGATCCTTTCGCTCTTCAGCGATCCGGTCGCGATCAGGCGGTCTCCGTCCAGCGTCTCGGCGGCTTCGGGGGAAGGGTCCGGCACGGGGCGGAACAGGCTGATGAACTTGCCCGCATCGTTGCCGTCCCCGGCGACGACCGTGCCGTCCGGGGATGTGAGGTAGTGGTAGGATCCCTGGTCGGCCGCGACCTTGTACCAGGTGCGGCGTGCAGGGCCTTTCGCCGCATCCCGGCCTGCGCCGATCTCGTGGCGGGCGAGCCAGAGCATGCCGCCGCGGGGCATCTGCAGGTCGTACCAGATCGCCTTGCCGTCGCTCGACCAGTATTCGTGCCCGGCGATCTCACCCTGCATCGTGCGGTGGTGGATCCGGGTGAGATCGCTGCCGTCGGTGCGGATCGTCCAGATGCGATCGACCTTGTGCCAGGGGCCCTCGTGGCAGAACATCATCAACGCCGGATCGGTGGGGGAGAACTGGACGTGGTTGAGCCAGTCGGTGGCGCGGTGAATGCTGCGGGCGGCGCCCGTGGCGATATCGAGCGTGAAGATCTCCATCGGAACTTTCGCGGCCAGCCGGGCGTCCATCCAGCGCGCCTTGGCTTCGGCGAAAGGCAGCGGGCGGCCCTGCGCGTCGGTACCGGAATAAGTCGGTGAGCCGGTCTTCGGATCGCGCCGGCCCTGCGCGGCGATCGCCGGCGGTGGAGGCGCTAGTTCGCGATGTCCGGCGAGCAGCGTATCGTCGGCATTGATGGATTCGATGCGGCCGCCGGGCATGCTGGCGACCTGCCGCGACTTGCCGGTGTCCAGGTCCAGCATCCAGACGGTGAACGGTCCCTCGCCATCGTCGCTGCCGGCCGGGCGGG
>Ga0160437_1000088_pt1 | contig 55502 bp, 48 predicted proteins | sample HID1975I_E0MG_FD_108227 | JGI IMG/M metagenome (GOLD analysis project Ga0160437, IMG submission 108227) | Enriched soil microbial communities from UW Madison campus, WI, USA - HID1975I_E0 MG | ecosystem: Environmental > Terrestrial > Soil > Unclassified | place: USA: Madison, Wisconsin... | reverse complement strand
CTGACCCAGTATCTCCGCCCTCATCGCAATCCCCGATCAAGAGACGTCGTTAGCGACGTCGCTAAGACCGTCTCTTAAGAGATTATCGCGCCATCAGGCAGGCGGTCCCAATCGGACGGTTACCATCGATCCGCAGATTCAGCTCGGATGTGCTCGCCCACATTGCCGAGCATCCGGCCCGCCAACTGGACGAGCACGCCCTGCAAGCGGCTGCCACCAGCGCGCTCGATCAACGCCTGATCCGAGCTAAGCCGCAGCTTTCAACGGATTGCTACGGATTCGTTGCATGCCCTCAGCGGGTGGCGACGCGGTTCTCGGATCGGCTCTAACGCTCGGGGCAAACAACTGCCTTATTCATTCCGAGGGACCGCAGGTCACGCCAGGCGACGTGCAAGATTTGATCGTTGTTGTTTTGGGTGATTAAGTAATAATCTTGATTATTGTGTAATCGCAAAGGGCTTCCAAGTTGTATAACATATATGGAAGACCTGTCGGATTTTCGACTAATTCGGAAATCCGACAGGTTAAGATCGGCGTTATCGATTAAAAATTCGCTATGGCCTCTTCATCGCATACGATGTCGAACAACGCACTGCGAGGCGCTTTGGTTTTCTCGTCTTGGGTTTCCACACGTTGCTCTAGAGCTGTCTGACCAGTTCCGGCATAGTGACGCATGAATGTGCGCATGACATGCGCAACGCCCTCTTCGCGAACTTCGCGAAGATCCTCGGCAAAGTAGGCACCCCGGTTGTAGGCACCCGTGATGATCTCATAAGATGGGAAGTAATCAACATGATCATATTGGCGCCACATCTCATCCGCGACGACGCGCAACACGGCTTTGCTATATGTTGTAGATACTAAGGCATGGCGCGGTTCGAATGTCGCAATCAGGGGTACGGGAGATACAGTGAGGATGATGCGACAGGCGGGGTTGATCCGCTTCAAGTGGGCAATTACCTCGTGCAGATCCTGTCTAATAGAATCGACATCAAAGTTGATGAACTCATACCTGTCCCCATCCATTGCTCCACCGGCAACGCCTGGTGCAAGAGGGAAGACAGCGCCGTCCTTACGCGAACGCCACCCTTCAGTCAGACCAAGGGTAAATACAAATACATCCATTTCGCGCAGCATTGTTCGGACGGCCGCGAAATGCAAATCGCGCGATTCTTGTAGTGCCACCTCGTTTGCGAAGCCTTCGGGTTCGATTTGAGGTCGATAAGGATCGACGAGGCCGCCGCCTTTTGCCGGCCATGCGCTTTCCTCTGGACGATAAGATCCTTCGACCCGTTCGATGAGTTGAAGAAGCTGGCGAACCGTATAAATATTGCCGAAGCGTGCGCTAAATACACTGTAATTTCGCGCCTTGGCCTCGTCGCCGTCCATTTCCGAAGGGGCAGACTCGGGTACGAAATAGTGAAAGCCACTTGCTTTCAATGTCCTGGCGATGTGTTGTGCGAAGCAACTTCCAGCCGTGGCAACTTTGTCCTGAGGTGTGATCTTAAATTTCGGATCAACAACGGGATCAAGGTCTTCGGGCTGCGGCTTTGCGACCGAGTTCTTCCAGAATTGCACCTTGTTGATTCCGGCATATGGATTGCCTGACGCAACGGTCCTTAGTGGAGATTTGCTGAAATCGAGCTTTTCAGCGTAGTTGCTGATGTCAACGTTAATCGATTCCAGCGTTTCACGATCAAAATTCGCAAACGCACTATAAGAGTTATTCAGAAAATCCCGTAGTTCCAATGTTCCGTGAGGGTCGTTGACCTTGAAGGCGGTGCTGCCCCGTAGCCCAAGCCTCTCGGCGATTTCTGGGTAAATTGGCCAGATTGGCTGAGCCTTCAGGGGGTCTGTCAGGAACTCGTGCTTGCTCTCGGGGAAAGAAAACATCCCGACACGTTGAAGCAATTCTCGAGCGATATCTTCCATTACCCTCAAGGTAGGGTGATTGCTCGAATACATGAAGGCTTGACCTCGGCTCCACTGTTCAAACAAGCCACCGAGAGGCATCTGACAGGCTTCACCTTCAATCAGCAACTGTCGTCGAGATTCCTGCCAGAGATCGAAATAGCCTAATCGGGCGTATACATCGGCGTTGTAGAACGTCAGGAGTTCTTCAATCGGAATGCCCTCGCGGTAGCCGAAGACGGCTATGGCGGAACTATACACGTGCAGTGGCCCGAACACCGTCTCGAATTCTCCACCTGGTTTGCGAGCTCGGGCGAAGGTCAGGTCTGGATGATAGGCTGAAAAGGCGATGTTGGGAAAGTAAGTTACTTTCTCGGCGAGTTCTGCCGGAACCATTGGCCGTACAGGTACATGCGCAAACACGAACGCGCTATTCTCAAGGATCGAGCGAAGCTGATGTCCATCTGCCATGACCTCATGGATCATGTAGGTTTCAATTTCAAACCCATGATTAAGTGCAGCGATGCAGGTCGCCAAGCTATCTTTCTGACAATTGGCGATGATGGAAAGACGCATGTTGGCTCCTACAAATTACCCTTGGCCGTAAGCATCCGGCGCAGCGAGTGTTCCAGACCAAGACCTTGGATCGGCCCATCGGTTAGGCTTCCCAGTTTGGTCGCATCCCCTAGCAAACGCCAGACTTCGTTTTTGCGGACGAACGCCTGGTCGACCTCAACCTCCATTTTGTGACCCGTGATGCCTTTCAGCAAATCCAAGATCTGCTCAATGGAAACCGGACCTCCCGTACAAAGATTGCAGACCTCACCGATAGCAGCGGGATTGAACGTCAATCGGGCGATCAACTCGCACGCGTCTGAGACGTCTATATAATCGCGATATACTTGAATATTACCTAGTTTCACGACCGGTAGTCGCCTGTGGAATGCATCGACGAGCTTTGGCATGATAAATTCGCCAGACTGACCTTCGCCGACGATATTAAAGGGTCGGATAATCGTATAGTCAATCCGCTCAAGGTTGTTGACCAGCACGCGTTCAGCGCAGAATTTGCTCATGCCATAATGATGCACTGGCTTCGGGCAAAGGCCCTCGTGTAGACGGTCAGTGTCCTGGTTTCCGTAAACACCTGCTGTACTTACGAACATAAAACGAACGCGCCCTGGCATTGCAAGGGCTGAGTTGATCATGTTCTCAGTACCTACCGTATTTACTCGGTAGTAGTCTTCTGCGGCCGAGGAGGTCACGCTTGAGATAGCTGCACTATGTATGACGATTTCTGGCTTAACCAACCGGAAAACAGATTCGACCCCTAAGGGATCGCGAATATCACAATAAAATATTGGCCCATCAACCTGGGGGTGGTTCGAAGTTCCGAACATCTCGTGGCCCATGCCCTGTAGATGCTTGAACAAATGTCGCCCCAGAAATCCTGTCGCACCACTCAGTAGAATACGCGCCATGGCTCAGGTTCTCTCTCTAAGCGGCTCCGCGCCAGTTTCTATTGCGGCAAACAACTCATCATAGGCTCCGTGCAGTTTCGACATGAGCATTTCCGTGGCATCGTTCCATGAAACGGGATGCCATTCCGCTGTAATCCGCTTCTCGAGGGGAACGAGTTTACTAGGGTCGTTAGCGTAGAAGGAAATTCGTTCGCTCCACCGCGCGGCGTCTAACGGATGTATGAATTCGACGAGATCGCCACCGCGCTCCCGCAACGGCGGTGTATCCGAAACTAAACAAAACTTCCCGTAAGCCAAGCTTTCGGGGAGCGGCAAGCTCCATCCTTCGTAGAAGCTCGGAAGTAACGTGAAGAGCGAATGGCGATAGAGGATGTCCAAGCCCTCGTCGCTCGGGTTGACCGTGATGATCTTTCCTTTGACCCGCTGATCTGAAGCAAGCGTTTGAAGAAAGTCATCATTGTTCCACCCGGGCTTGCCAACGAACACCATCTGAAGTGGTTTTTCCAGCATCTGGCGCTGTAGCATCAGGAGATAGGCACGATAGAGCGTCTCGTGGTTTTTACGGGGCTCCAGTGTGCCTACCGCGACCACGAAGTCTGACGAAATACCCAGAGCATCGAGGTACGTATGATCCTGCTGAAGATCCACTTCTCCACTTCGCTTGATATCGAAGCCAAGTGCTACCGGATCACCCTTTGGAGTTTTCCATCCCCGCCGCCTCTGTAGAGCTTCACCATCACGTTGTGCCGTGATGCCACCGTAGGCAAGATAATCGAAATGGTTTGAGACGAAATCACAAAACGGTTCGTATCCGTCAACCGTCTCGGACTTGTGAATCTGCGGCCAATCCGATGGCGTGAAATCATGCATGAAGTGTGCGAGTAGTACTTTCCCTTCTTGAGGGCGTAGCTTCTCCACCAAGTGCGTATAGGTTAGCTGCGGGTCCCCATGTTTATCATAGAAACCGAAATCAATGCCGGCAAAGAACGCGATTGAGCCTGAAGGCAACGTGTCTAAGTAAGCGGGGTGCTGTTGCGGGTTACTTTCGTTCCGTAGTGGATTTCGGAACGAAAGTCCTGCCTTCTCGTGATGAGCCCAGAAAGCGTTAAAATCGTTGTAGGCTCGACTTAGGTCTTCGCCATCGTCCATCCAAGTCAGATATGAAGGCTCGATCTCAAAGAAATTACCGTCTTCACAGGCAAAAAATCGCGAAGATGGCGCAATATCGCGGAGCGTTTTGGCGTACATAAGCTCAACGCGAGTCACACCGGTCAGAGAGCTGTTCCAATTAAGATAGCTCAGTGTCAAATCCATCCAGATCGCCGGTTGCCTTGTCCCGTGATCTGCCGCATGTGCGCCCGAGATACGCTCATGGAAAAGTTCTAAAAGACTATCATAAGCCAATTTGGCCGAGCCAGCCCAGGTGGTCATTCTCCACTCGGCAGCAATACGCCTTTCTCGCGCAATGAGCCGGTCGTGGTTTCCGGCGAAGTCAAGCATCGCCTGTGCCCATGCCATGACATCTATCGGGTCTACGAATTCAGCGAAGTCCTCGCCCGTTTCACGTAGCGGCGGGGTGTCTGCGCAGAGACAAAGCTTTCCATAAGCGAAGCTTTCTGGAAGCGTGAGGCTCCAGCCTTCGTAGAAGCTCGGTAACAACGTGAAGATACAGTTTCGGTAAAGAGCTGAAAGATGGTCGTCGCTTGGCGTAAGCCTTAAGATCTTTCCTGCGATGCGCGGGTCACGTGCGATCTGATCGCTCAGATTTTGGACTCTGTGTCCGTTCTGGCCGCATATCACCAGTTGTGGCAAGGGAAACTCAGCCAAATCCTGCGCTAAGAGATAGGCACGGTAAAGTGTGCTATAGTTCTTGCGCGGCTCTGCTGTGCCGACAGCTAGCATGAATGGTCCTGTGACACCCATCTCGTTCAGATAGGTGGTGTCGTTGGAACCGCCATTAACCTCGACAATATCGGAACCAAACCGAATGGCGCGACCGGGTAGCGTCGGCCATTTCCGCTTTCGCTGCCAAGCCTCGACATCCCTTTTCGTATTCTCGCCACCAAACAGCAAAAAATCACAGTTGTAAGAAATCCACTTCAGATATTTCTCGAACTGCTCTTGGTCGCTTTTGGCGTAGAAATGCTCGGTTTCGGGCCGAAGCATGATGATGTCATAGATCAAATAAGCAAGCGCGACGCCCGGCAATTCATTTTTTAATGCCGAGAACAGGCGCTCCTTCTTAGAGTCCTTCCATCCCATAGAAAAAATGAGATCATTCGCGCCATATGGGTGAAAGAAATCTTCTGTATCTGGCGTTAAAATTTTAACTTTCTGGGGCACGCCTCCCTTTCGCCCGAAGAAATCCATGTAGGCTTCGGCCACATTGTCCGCGCGTAGGAGCCATTGCAGTTCGCTCTCTTCGATTTCTGCAAACCCATGGTTCGCCTCCATCGAGAACCGCAGGTTCGGATAAATCTTCTTTAGGTTGCACGCCATTTCGAGTTCGGCACGGATGATGCCAACAACCCCCAGAGACCACTGGAGAGAAGTGGTGAGGTCGAACCAAAAATTCCCAAAAAGCTGATCACCTTGGGAATCGACCTTAGCAACACGGTCTGCCCACGCCTTAGCGGGTACCGGAACGATCTGGTAAGGGATTACCGCAGTCGATACTTCTGCCGGCTGCGCCTCGTTTGCTTTGGACGTAGAAGAAGCACCTCCCTTAAGTACCCTCTTCAACATGCTAAACGTTGAACGAGTACGACGACGAGCTGCTAATATCGGGGCAGAGGCGTGAAGCCCCTTAGCCTTGCATTCCGCGCTGTTGGCGAGTGCAAGCACCATATCCAGCTTGGACATTCCCTTGGCGAGAAGATCGAGGTGATGCCGTAATCCTGCCTCGTCTGCATCACGATTGAACATCAACCGATAGCAAGCCTGCACAAACTCAATGCCATCCCTAGCGAGAAGTCCATCAAGCGCAATATCACCCGCATCAACCATCAACTTCGCCTCACAGGAATTTATATTAAGGTCATCTTCGGAACTCGGCCGCCTTTACTTTTACGGCGAAAATGCGAGCGCAGGACTAACTTCGGGTGAAGCCATGTGTCCTAGAAGGAAAAACCTCGTTGATTACGGGCGATATCCGCATCAACCATCATTTTGCACATTTGTTCAAGTGTGGTCTTGGCTTCCCACCCTAGTACGCGCCTTGCTTTCTCGGCAGAGCCAATCAACAAATCGACTTCGGCGGGTCGGTGAAACTTTTCATCTATCTGCAACACGACATTGCCAGTAGCGCAATCGATTGCGACTTCATCAAGCCCGTCACCCTGGAACTCCAGCTCCACGTCGGCCGCCTTGAAGGCCATCCGCACGAAATCACGGACCGTCTCTGTCCGGTTGGTAGCGAGGACAAACGTATCGGGCTGGTCTGCTTGAAGCATCATCCACATGCCTTCGATATATTCCTTCGCGTAACCCCAGTCTCGCCGGGCATCCAAGTTGCCGAGCCTGATATGGTCGAGTTTGCCTAGCTTGATCTTGGCAACGCTATCGGTGATCTTGCGAGTAACAAATTCGCGGCCTCGCAGAGGACTTTCGTGGTTGAAAAGAATTCCGCTTGCGCCGAAGATGCCGTAGCTCTCACGATAGTTGACCGTCATCCAATGCGCATAGAGCTTGGCAACGCCGTAAGGGCTGCGCGGATAAAAAGGCGTTTCTTCAACCTGTGGTACTGCTTGCACTTTACCGAACATTTCCGAAGTACTGGCTTGGTAAAATCTGATATTTCTGTCGAGCAGACGAATCGCTTCGAGCAGATTGAGGCATCCGATTCCCGTAATCTTCGCCGTCGTGGTAGGTTGCTCAAAGCTGACGCCCACGAAACTTTGCGCGGCGAGATTATAAATCTCGTCAGGCTCGACAGTCTGAACGAGGTGAAGGTTCGCGCCCAAATCTGTCAAATCATATTGAAGAAGTTCTAAGTTGGGATCATTTTGAATGCCCAATTCTTCAATGCGCCAGAAATTTACGGAACTAGAGCGCCTGTAAGTTCCGTAGACCTTATAGTTTTTGGAAAGAAGAAACTGCGCAAGATACGCACCATCTTGACCAGTAATACCAGTTATAATAGCTTTCTTCATTTCATTCCACTATCATTTATCGAAAAGAGCGGACTTTTCTTTTATAGACAGGCAAAATAGAAGGTCGGCAAAGGCGTCCTTCCATGTTGGAGCTGGATTACCTGCGGGCGATATCTCTACCTCACGGTGATCCAGCCATTTTCTTATTGTGTCGGCCAGAGAAGACGGTTCATCTTGCGAAAAATAGGTCACATTTGCAAGGTTCATCGCCCTGAAAACGGGCAGGTCTCTCGCGAGAACTGGAGCCCCATGTCCTAGTGCCTCGACGAGGGGAAGGCCAAACCCTTCCGCGAGCGAAGGAACTATGACGCCGTCCGCCAATTCATAAAGTTGACCCAGAAATTCATCGCTGGCGTCATCAAACCAATGGAAACGTTTTCCCGCCTCGGGATGGTTCCGGATTTGGCCTTGGAGGGTCTCGGTTCGCCAACCAGGCCGCCCAACGAATACCAGGGCCAAATCTTCAGATGATTGTTCACGCCACAATGCGTCAAATGCCGGCAGAAGACAGGCATGGCCTTTGCGCGGCTCAATGGTGCCGACCACTAACAAGACCCGCTTGGCGGCCAAGAGCGTGATAAGCGCCTCGGCGTCAGATGGCATCCCTGTTGTCGGAATGCTTTCATCAATATCGCAACCAAGGCGCATCGTGTTTAAACGGAGCCGAGAGTTCCCTCTCCAAGGCCACACTGCTAACCAATCTTCTAGCTGCGTGGCGACTTCCGACGAAATGCAGATGATACGATCGCTTTTTTTTGTCACGATCCGGAGCCAGCGGCGATAGTTACGCTTCGTTTTGGGATTGAACCATTCGGGGTGTTTTTCCGGCAGTAGATCGTACATGATAGCAGCGATCATGCAGCCATTTCGCCTCCAACTCTCGATTTGTCGACGGTGCCGCGGAAGAATGTTCGCCGCTAGATCGAGGCCCAGGAAGATGTCGCCGGATTTTGCATTTATCTGCCTGGTGGTGTTCTGCTCTGAAAGAGCCTGTCCATTCAAAATGCCTGATTCCTGCGGTACGTAAGCATAGCCGACCTTCCGGGTCGCATAGACAGGCCGAACCACGAAGCCATCGAGATCAGCGCGCAGCAGGGCACCTAAAAGTGCGCGGACTACCCGTTGGATACCGGTTTGAGCATCAGATCGCATAATAACTGATACATCCACCAGCAATTCGCGTGATGCTGCCACCTTTCGATCAAATGCGACGCAGGAAACGTCCTGCTTCGCGTTCAGCTTACTGCGCGAGGTAGAATTCATGCGCTTCCGCAACGTTGTCGAACATCGTGAGATTCGTGTCTTTCAAGACAGCTGCACGCTGACAGTGGGCCTGAATGTAATTGATGTCGTGAGATACAAAAATCATTGCCCGATCTGCTCGGCGTTCGAATAGCTCGACATGGCATTTATCATGGAATCGCTTATCGCCTACAGCGATGATCTCATCAATCAAGAAACAATCGAATTCGATCGTCATTGAAATGGCAAAGGCCAGTCGCGCTTGCATGCCTGATGAGTAGCTGCCTACCGGCTCACGAAGATACCGGCCGAGTTCGGAAAAATCTTCCACAAAGGGAATTTTCGATTCCGGTTCAACGCCATAAACCCGACAGATAAACCGTAAGTTGTCCAAGCCGGTAAGCGTCGTTTGAAATGCGCCGCCAAATGCCAATGGCCAGGATACAGACATTTGTCGATCGACAGTGCCGCGCGTCGGATGTTCGACACCGCTGAGAAGACGTATGATCGTGGACTTGCCAGCTCCGTTTCGACCCAATATTCCGAGCTTCTCTCCAGGATGAACATCTAAATTGAGGTTCTGTAATACGACTTTAAGGCCGCTGCGCGTAGGATAGCTCTTATAGACATCGCGGACGTAAATCATTTTGGAATGACCGTTCGGCTCACCTGGCGCAGTTTCGCAAGCGCGAATAGCGTCAAAACACTGTTGCAGCCTATCACGTAGGGCACACTGTAATGAGCTGTGAAAAGAGATCCAAAATAACCATCGCGAAGGTACTCAACGCAATTGAGCATTGGGAGATAGAGAAGCAATTCCCGTGGACCCTCAGGAATGATCTCCAATAGGAACCCTGCGCCAGACAGAGGAAATAAAAGATAGGCGGTGGGATGCCAAAACTTTTCGACAAGCTCGTAATGTTCCGAGAGTGCTCCAAGAAAAATGGCAAGCGCCATACCGAACCAGGTCAGCAGCAGCCAAGCGCAAATCACCATTAAAATATCTTCGGGAGGATCAACCCAGCCGATGTAGATAAAAATTAGGCCTAGAATGAAGAAAGACATAGTCGCGCCAGCCGCCTCGAGCAGAAGTCGGGCGACAAAAATATCCAGCAATTTCACATTGCGATGATACATCAATGCAAGGTTTGGCTGAATAGACGCAATGGCACGCGCGGGCATGTTGCGCCACAACAAAACCGACGAATATCCGGTCAACGCGAATACCGTGATCGGCAGATCGGAGCCATGCTTCGCACCTGAGACCGTCCAGAGCGCAGTAATACCGAGAGTAAACATCATCGGTTCCGCGAAAATCCAGAGAAACCCGATGTTATGTCGGCCGAATCGTGTCAACACTTCGCGCATGAGAAGTGCGAAAATCACTCGACGCTGCAACTGCCATGAGCGCCAAAGTGATGTCGATTGTTGTTTCCCGGTCATCTTTCGATCAGTCTCGATGCTCACGCAGGCCAGCTAGTAACATCGAGAGAACGCCCCACGCGACCAATCCCAGTGCGAGCGTGGAGAATATGCTCCGGAGACGCTTGGGTTCGACAGCTTCATCGGGCACGTTGGGCTCAACGATCCGCTCAAGATAAACTTGTTTTCGGCGAGCGTCATTACGGGCGCTTTCGAGCGACGCCATTGCGCTCGCCAGTTGCCTGTCTGCGAACTGGTTTTCTAAGGTTAAGCGCTGGTATTCGACGTTAGCGTTAGCTAGCGAGCTTCCACTCCCGGTGATCTTTTCAATCTCGCGGTCAATCTCGCTAGAAAGCCCGTCGATACGGGTTTTAAGCACCGGGATTTGGGGATTGCTGGGCGTGAAGGCGCGCAATTGAAGTAGTTGAGTTTTGGCTGCAATCAGCTCGTCTTGAAGTTTTGAAACTAGCTGCAGCTCGATGCTCGCCTGGCGGTCTGGGTCGACAAGGCCGCTCTGATTTCTGAACGCCGCAAGTGCCAAAGCAGCCTTTTTTGCTCCCTTTCGCGCCGCGTCAACTTCAGCCTGAGAAAATCGGATGAGATCCTCTCTGCTCCGATTGTTGAGACGGTTGACCAAGGATTCGCCGAGACCAAGCAGGCGCTTGTTCATCAAATAAGCGTCTCTGGCCCGATAGGCACGGACTTTCATCGTGCTTATAGACGAGGCACTTTCATTTTGCACGTCCACTCGCCGCTGAAAGTAGCGATACTTTCCTTCAAACGTTTGCTTCCAGCCAAAGGAGTAGAAACGTTCAAACGGATCCAAACCGGGCCCGCTAATCATCCGATCGACAAAGCCATCACGGTTAAGGGCCGCTAGTGCGTCCCGAGATTCTACGTACTCCTGCACAGCGTAAATCTCATCGCCAGCGATCGATACGCCGGGCGCCTTCAACAGTGCCCCAAGCGCGGATGAGGTCTGCTTGTCCGGGCTACGCACCACGAACCGGGACTCCGAAATATAGACTTCCGGAGCTATAAATCCGAAGTATATAACAGCTAGAGCTGTCGGCAGGGCAACCGTTGCCAGAAAAATTGGATCAGCTTTGGTAATTCGGCCAGCAATTATTTTGCGCATCATTTTTTTCCGGGCGGCGCACCGCAAGTGTCGCCGCTTAAACTGTAAAGCCGCCGAAAGCCGGCACATGTTGATTGAGCCACGTATCGCACTCTGAATCGTGCGCCGTTTGCCCGACATCCTCGTGCTTTGCAACACCTCGTTCCGCAAATCCAGCCAGCTCGCATTGCCCTTTGTCGGACTTGCGTGGGTATTGATGATTGGCTGCCCTCAGGCAGCGACAGGTTGAGAGATTGGCGGATGACTTTCTATCAACCCGGCTGTATCGCACTTGCCAAGCGGGTGAGTTCGGTGACGGGTAAAAAGGCTTTCAGATGAAAAGAATCGGCGCTTTTTCAGCGTTTTTCGCTTTCAAAACTCTTGTGCGATGTGGAATGCTGACTGCCGTCACGATTACGTCGGGGTGCACCGTAATGAGTGCAACAGGCCCTTCTTCGAGAGCCGTGGCCCAATCGGGTGGCCGGCAGATCGATAGCGCGGGTATCCAAGTAATGGATGTTACGGATAGCCTTACTAGACAAGTAATCGCAAATCAACGCGCGTCCCTTTTTTCTGAGGCGTTCCCGGAACCGGCAGATCATGAGATTTTAGTCGGGCGAGGCGATCAAATTGATATTACCATTTGGGAAGCCCCTCCGGCGACATTGTTTGGCGTGGGAAGCATGGACATTGCATCTGGCGGGACCTCGGGTGCCGTCGATAGCAATAGGGTTGCGCGGCAAACTGGCCTGCCGGGACAAATTGTAGATGGAACCGGACGGATCACCGTGCCTTTCGTCGGGAGCGTCACGGCGGCAGGGAGGACACCGCGACAGATTGCGGATGAGATCGTGAGCCGTCTTCGAGGGAAGGCTCATGAGCCTCAAGTGATAGTCAAAATTGCAGACAACGCGTCTACGAACGTCACGGTTGTGGGCGAAGTGGCAAAAAATCTCAGGATGCCGCTTACGGCAAAACGCGAGCGGTTGTTGGATGCTCTTGCTGCAGCCGGCGGAGCGCGCCAGCCGGTGGGCAAGACGACCATACAGGTGACGCGAGACAATCTCGTGGAAACCCTGCCGCTGACTACGATTATTACAGACCCCCGCCAGAATATTACGCTAGAGGGCAACGATGTTGTAACGGCTCTGTATCAACCTTACAGTTTTACCGCGCTTGGTGCGATTGGGCGGAACAGCGAGATCGATTTTGAGGGCACAGGTCTGACTCTCGCTCAGGCGCTTGGGCGTATCGGAGGGTTGGACGATAATCGGGCCAACGCTCAAGGCGTTTTCATTTTTCGGCTAGAAGATAAGGCAGCTCTTGGCCTCTCAACCGATTCGAATGTCCGGACGACACCAGATGGAAAGGTGCCGGTCATTTTTCGTGTGAATTTACGTGACCCGGAGACGTTCTTCCTTGCGCAAGCTTTTCCTATTCGGAACAAGGACGTGCTCTATGTTTCGAATGCACCTCTTGCTGATTTTCAGAAATTCGTAAACATCGTAGGATCCCTCGTTTACCCGATTGTGATGGTACAGAATACCGTGCGGTGAGGTGATCTAATAATGTGGAACTATAATCTGGATGTGCTATGCGTATCGGTTTAGGCGCTGAGGCGCTTTCCCCCCAGCTCACTGGTATTGGTCGCTATACTTGGGAACTTGCTAATAGGCTTCCTCGCTTTTCTGATATTCGAGATGTTAAGCTTTACCGAGATAATTCATGGCATAATCGCGGGGAGCATTTTCTTCGCACGGTTCACGCACCGAGAAATTTTTCGTCGCGTAAATGGAGGGAATGGTCTGGTAGCCGAGAGTTCAAACGGCGGCTGTTCCACGGACCCAATTTCTTCTTCCCGCCCCAGGCAGAAAATGCGGTAATCACGGTCCACGATTTGTCGGTATTCCGTTTCCCAGAAACTCATCCGTTGGAAAGGATTAGGCATTTTGAGCGGGAATTCCAGCGCTCTATCGATAATGCCCAACACATTATTACAGATACGAAATTCATTAAACAAGAACTTTCCGATATGTTTGCTGTGCAGCCGTCGCGTATTTCAGCTGTTCCTCTTGGCGTCTCCGAGGAGTTTTTCGAAACTGGCACGGCCGAGAGCGATGCCGCAATTCTTCGTGAATACGACCTTGCAGGACGGCGATATTGTTTATGCGTAGCAACTATCGAACCTAGGAAAGGTTTAGCCCACGCCGTCAGAGCATTCCTGCACCATCGTGAAAAGTCCAATGATGACACCATTCTCGTAATAGTTGGAGCATCGGGCTGGAATAATTCGGATTTGCATGAACTATTTGAGAGCGCCACCGCGACAGGTGCGATGAAATTCCTTGGGTTTGTGTCTGATCCAGCGCTTCGAGTTATCTATAGAAGTAGCGCCCTTTTCCTTTATCCTTCTCTCTATGAGGGGTTTGGATTACCGGTTCTTGAGGCGATGGCGAGCAGGGTTCCAGTTATAACTTCGGATCGGTCGTGTCTTCCGGAGGTGTCTGGTGGGGTAGCTCTAAGTGTGGAGATCGAGGATCGGGAAGCTTTCGCAGATATTATAGCTAGGGCGTTGGAAGATGATCGTTGGCGATCGCAGGCGATACAAGACGGGATTACATTAGCAAGGCGCCTTAATTGGCAGCGCTGTGCTAAAGAAACAATTGCTGTATATAAACGCTTGCGAGATTAATATTGAGAAGACTGGTCGGCCGCCGGAAAAGTCGGGTAAAACGCCCGTGAGCGCGTTCGTTTAAAACAAAAAATTCAGCGCGCTCTCATAAATCCTAGGCTCAGGACCCGTTCAATTGGCAGTCGGCGATGTGATTCAGGCTCCGCAAGGAGGCTGAACATGAATGACCTGTACTGGCTGACGGAAGCGCAGATGGGGCGGCTGTCGCTGTATTTTCCCAAGAGACGGCAAACCACGGTAGACGATCGGAGGGTGCTGGGCAGGATAATCTTCGTCAACCGGAATGAACCGAGCCGGGATTGCCGGAGGCCATGTTTCTTAGATTAGCAGCTAGTGGGACGTCGCCAGCATGGCGTAGCAGAGTTGCTCAGCTTCGGGCTGTGGAATGTTCCCGATCGGCTCCAGCAGGCACCGATTGTTAAACCAATCGACCCATTCCAGCGTGGCGTATTCGACGGCTTTGAACGAGCGCCAAGGTCCTCCACGATGGACCACCTCGGTTTTGTCGAGACCGTTGATTGTTTTGGCCAAAGCGTTGTCGTAGCTTTCGCCGACGTTGCCGACGGATGGCGCGATACCGATTACAGCAAGGCGCTTGGCGCCCTTGACGGACACGTATTGCGATCCAAGGTCGCTTTGATGAATCAGGCCAGCGCGATGAACGGGTCGTCGATCGTGGATTGCCTGCTCCAATGCATCCAGCACGAAGCTGGCGTACGCTGTCCTGTGACGTGCCAGCCCACGATATAGCGGGCGTAGGCGTCGATCACGAAGGCGACGTGGACGAACCTCGCCCAGGCCGCGACATATGTGAAGTCGGAGACCCATGGCATGTTCCGCGCCGGAGTATGGAACTGGCGATTGACCTGATCCAGCGGGCATGGCGCCACCTTGTCCGCGATCGTGGCCTGGACAGGCTTATCCTGAATTACTCCTCGCAGGCCAAGATCTCGCATCGACCGCTGCACGGTGCAGCATGCAAGATCAAAGCCCTCTCGCTTCATTTCGCGCCCTACCTGAGATTCAAGAAACGTACGATCAGTCGCACTCAAAACAACTACGTCCGCCTGACGCCCGAGCATCTATGCCTCTTGCGATCGCGCAAAAGCATATACAGTGTGGCTTACTTTAGTTTCAGCTGACTAGTTCCTTTGATATGGCGCCGCCGGCCCATGTGGCCTCACACCTACCGCGTTCGCCTCGCAAATTCCGCCCGTCAGGAGCGCTTTATCAGTCTCCGGGCTTCGCTTAAGAGGGTGAGAAGGGTTGCGCGGCCGCGGGGGGTGGCGGCGACGAGGGACCAGAAGAGGAGGTATCCCGCCGCCAGGAGCATGAAGACGTTTACCCAGCCCACGCTGAGGTATTGGGTCCAGATCCACACCATCAGCGAGGTTATCGCTATGGAAAAGGCGTAAGGGGAGAGGGCTCGCAGCAGGGTGCCGAAGCTGACCGGCCCCTTCCGGGTTGCGGCGTACCAGATCAGCGGGCCCTGGACGCAGCCTGTGGCGATGTAGGCGTTCGCCACGCCCTGTATCCCCCACGGCAGTCCCACGATGAACGAACCGACGAAGGCCAGCGAGCTGAAGAGCCCGAAATTCCTCATCTCGCGCGTGCGGTTCTGCGTGGTGAACAGCCAGCCCGTGCTGTTGCTGACGGGCGCGAAGAGCGCTCCTATCGCCAGGACCTGGAAGATGGGCGCTACCGCGTGCCATTTCGACCCGAGCACGGTGTAGATGACCAGCTTGCTCCCCACGCCGGTAACGGCGATGCTGGGATAGGTGAGGAGTATGATCGTCTCCAGGAGCATCAGGTACGACTTGGAGTATTTCTCGCGGTCGTCGTTCAATCGGGAGAGCAGGGGGGTCGCCACTTTGGCGATCGGGCCGGTGATCTGGCTGAGCGGCAGCAGCAGCAGCTTGTAGGCGCGGTCGTATATGCCGAGCTGAACCTCGCCGAGGTGCCGGCCGATGAGAATGTTGTCGAGGTTGCGGGCAAAATAGTTGAAGATGTTGAACGAGGTGACGTTGCCTCCAAAGCCCAGGATCTCTCGCGCTTCGGGCGCTTTTCCCGGCCTGGAAGGCACCCAGCGGGCCAGCGACCAGGCCAGCACGAGCGCGGTGGTCGTCAGCGTGGCCTGGCTGATCACGAGCGACCAGTAGGAAAACCCCAGCAAGGCCGCCGAAATGCCCGCTATCGAACTGAGGACGTACGAGCCGAGATCGACGGCCACCAGTGAACCGAATGCCAGTCGCCGGTTGAGGATGGCGACATGCTGGTTGTAGAAGCCGGTGAGCATCAGGATCGCGCCAAGCGCGACCAGCACGGGCGCAACGCGGGCGTCGTGGTAGAAGATCGATGCAAGCGGCGCGCCCAGCATCACGATTATGCCGGACGTGACGCTTACCAGCGCGCTCGTCCAGAAGATGAGGCTGAGCTGTGCCTGCGTGATCTGCGGCCGCTGAACGGTGGCCTGGCTCAAACCCAGGTCGGCGAACAGCGCCACGAACGCCAACAGAGGCGCCGCCATTGCCAGAATGCCGAACTCGGTCGGGCCCAGCAGGCGGGCCATGACGATCGACACGACGAATTGCAGCCCGAAGCGCACCGCCTGGGCGCTCATGTTGATGGCGATGCCCTGCGCCGACTTGCGGCGCATCGAAGAGTGGTCGCCCGGCGTCAAACCGGAGTCCAAGGCTGAGGGATTACCGGCCAACGTATTTCACAATCTTGGTTTTCAGCCAGTGCTGTCCTGCGGAACTCTTGAGCGATTTCGCCAGGACTCCCAGCTTCGATGAGAGATTCGGTGCATCCCCGTAGAGCACGTTCAGTTCATGCGTCCTGAGCGCGTCCGCGCGGCGGGTGAGTGCGCCTGCGACCGCTGGATTGCTGGCAAAGGGGGCGCGGCGGGAGAGTTTTTCCGTCTCCGAGATCATCCGGCTGTAGTCGACCCGCGTGCGGCTGAGGCCGGAGTCCCGCGTGGTATAGATATAGCTCAGCACCTCGCGGGCGAGCACGTATTTTGCGCCTTTCGACAGCGCATCGATGATGAAATGGAAGTCTTCTCCGTGCCGGATGTCGGTCCGGTAGCGAAGGCCGTTGTCATTCAGGAAGGCGATCCGGAACAGAGGTTTCAACAAGCCGTAGTCCGGCTCCCTGTTGGCCGGCCGGGCCGCTTCCACGAAATCGCCGAGGCTGAGGGTCGTTATCGGGGCGTTCTCCTGGAAGACGGGCCCCGAGATCTCCTGCCGCTGATGCGAGAAAAAGCGGATGGATCCGGCGACGATGTCGGCATCGCGATCTTCGGCAATCTGCACGAGACGGCTCAGGGCGCCGGGTTCCAGCGCGTCGTCCGCGTCGAGAACGGCGCCCCATTCACCGGCGGCCTGGTCGAACGCGAGATTTCGGGCGCCGGATGGGCCGAGGTTTTCCTTGCTGTCGATGACGCGCAATCGCGGGTCCTTGCGCGCGATCGCCTGCAGGACGTCCAGTGTCGCGTCGGTCGAGCAGTCGTTCACCGCGACGATTTCCACTGAGAGCCCCTGCTGATCGAGAGCCGAACCGATCGAGCGCTCCACGAAGTCGGCGCAATTGTAGGCCGCCAGGATCACGGACAGTTTCGGCTGCATCACCGGGTTCATCCTTCAACACTGGAAGCGGGGAAAGCATCGAGGCCGGAGCAATAGCTTCGCGCCCCCAGAGATCTCGGGCGGTGATCCAGTCTGTGCTTCAACAAAGGCACCAGTCTTCTCCTGATCAAGACTTGACCGATTATCGAGACGCGCACTTCCATTCATACCAAGCGCCGCTGATCGGCGGGAGCAGCCGGCCGATGGTCCATCATCGCTGGCTGCTCTGCACTTCCCGCTGCGAGAAGATCGGAACCCATGAGAGCAGGGACGTCAGCCGCAGGGCGGCGGTGCGCAGCAGGCGGTTCACCGGATCGGTGATCGCGCGCCACCATCGCGACGACACTCTCACGACCGGATTTGGTGACGTGAGAGCGTCCGGCTGCATGACGATGTCATAAAGCGCGGCGAGCCCGACCACGACCACGAAGAACAACCCGCTCAGCAACAGTCTTTCCGGGATCGACTGATCGTAATCCCGCGTGACGAAGATGAGGAATGCATTGCCCGCCGAGAAGGTGAACAGGCTGCGCCGACCCAGCATCGTCGCGCGTTCAAAGCCGGGTCCGCCTTGTCTGACGGAACGGCAGAGCGCGACGATCATCGCGGTGCCGAGCGCGCCGCAGAAGAAATAGAAGGGATGGTTGGCGTTCCTGAGGACCATTCCCGCTGCGGTCTCGGCAGTCACTTTCTCCGGCCCCATGAAATAGGTTGCGAGCGCGCCGACGCCGAGTGCCCCGCAGAGGAGGAGGAAGCGCCGGGTCACGGATTTTCTCACTTCGGCGTCCGCCGACCGATCCTCGCTGAGCAGCCAGCCGATCAGCATGCCCACGGCGACGAAAAACAGGCTGTGCAGCACGGAGGGCCCGGCGACGGCATCGCCTATGCCCAGAAGCAGGTCAGCCAGTCGCGCCGGCACATAGTGGGCGAAATTGGGGGGCGGGGCGGGCAGCAGCACGAACAGGGGGTGCAGGAGCAGGATCGCGGTCGAGGCGATCAGCAGCGGCGCCAGGCCCCAGCGCAGCCGGGCCACGAGGATCAGCGGGGCGAGGAAGAAGAGAATGGCGTAGTATCGAAGGATGTCGCTCAGCGGAATTTTCCCCGCGAGCAATGCGCCGAAAAACGCGCTTTTCAGGCTCAGTCTTCCCATCCAGAGCACGGGAATCAAGGTCAGGGCGTACAAAAGCCAGCAGAGAAAGGCCCGTTCGAACAATCTGGCCGTCACTGACTGGATGCCGTCGCGATCGGCGCGATTCCTGTAGACGACCTCCAGCAGGGCGCCGAACAGAATGATGAACATGGGAGTCGCCAGTCTTACGACGAATGCAAAATGCGGCTTTTGCTCGAAGAAATCTTCCCAAACGTTCGTAGCGATGAAGGAGTGGTTGAGCATCGCCAGGGTGATCGCCACGGTCCGAGCTATATCAAGTCCCAGGATCTTGCGACCTGGCGGCATCGCAGCGTACTCCCTATCTGAGCGTCCCGGCGGCACATTATCCCGCATGGAACCACAAGGGGCATTCTAAAAAGGGTGATGGAAGGCTTCTTTTTTGCCTTCATTTAGAAGGACGAAGCCGATTTTCGTGGCTTTGGAAACGGCGCAGGCCAGGCCCCGGCGACCGGGCCGCGATTCGCGATCCGAGGTTCGCGGAACCCGCTCTGGCGCCGGTCAGCCGCCCGTCTCGGTCAGCATGCCCTTCAGGACCACGCCTGCGTGCTGCACCGCGAGTTCGTGCAGGTCGGGCATTCGGGCGCCCGTGTTACCCAGGACTTCGCGGAACAAGGTGCCGGCCAGCATCGGGCCGATGATCGACATGGCATAGAGCAGCGGATCGCCGGCGCGCACTTCGCCGCGTTGCTGCCCCTGCTCGATAGCCCGCGTCACGAGGGCGAGCACCTTGGACACCACCTCGTCGTGCCAGACTTGCGCGAGATCCGGGAAACGCGAGCCTTCCGCGATCAGCAGGCGGACCATGGCCGGAGCCTGGCTGCCTGCCGTTGCCGCGACCTTGCGCAGGAGCGCCGGGACGAATTCGGCCAGGGGCGGCGCGAATTCGGCAGAAGGCGCCGGAAGCAGGCTCAGGTGAGTCGCGAGAATGCTGCGCGCCACGGCCCTGAACAATTCCTCCTTGTTGGCGAAGTAGACGAAGACCGTGCCTTTCGAGACCCCGGCCCGGCGCGCGACTTCTTCCACCCTGGCGGCCCCGAAGCCCTGTTCGGCGAAGACCTCCAGCGCAGCGTCGATGATCTCGCTGGGCCGGGCATCCTTGCGCCGACGCCGCCCTTGCGCCGCGCCCTTGGCGGGAAGCTGCATGGAATCCTGTTTCGGTTCGGTGGTCTTCTTCACGTCTGGTCCCTGATTCTACCGATCCCGTGCCCAGGCAGAAAACGATATAATTATTGACCTGTTGGTCAATAGGTAGGATTGAATTGCGGCATGGCATCCGCTCGAATCGCCGTTGTCGCTACAGTGCTCCTTCTGGGAGGCTGTACGGTCGGTCCAGATTATCACGCTCCTGTCGTAGAGATGCCCACCGCCTATAGTTCGGCCGAGGCCGACACGCCAACGGCGGACGACCCCGCCATCTGGTGGCAGGCGTTCCGCGATCCCGTGCTCGACGATCTGGTGACCCGCGCCATGGCCGGCAATCTCGATATCCAGCAGGCGGCCTCGCGGGTGAAGCAGGCCCGCGCCCAGGAACAGGCGACGCGCGCGGCCGGCGGGCCGTCCGTCAATGCCAGCGCGCAAGCCGGCTACACCCGCCTCAGCAGCAATGCCCTGCCATCCGCGCTGGCCAATTTCGGCACGGGTAACACGGGGTCGGGCTCTGGTGGCCCGGGCATCGGCCTTGCGGGCGAGGACTTCGCCACGTTCCAGACCGGGTTCGACGCCTCGTGGGAACTCGATCTGTTCGGCGGCCAGCGCCGCGCGAACGAGGCGGCGGGCGCGCGGGTGGCCGCGGCGGTCTGGTCGCAGCGCGATGCGCAAGTGCTGCTCGCCAGCGAAGTGGCGAATACCTACCAGCAGCTGCGCGCCTTGCAGCGGCGCATCGCCGTGGCTGACGAAAGCATCGCCGCCGCGCGTGACCTGCTCGGTTTCATCGAGGTGCGTTCGGCCAAGGGGCTCGTCACGACGCTCGACGCGCGCCGCCAGCAGCAGGACATCCAGAGCCAGATCGCCCAGCGCGAGGATCTGGCGGCGCAGGCAGAGGTCCATGTCCACGCGCTGGGCACATTGCTCGGATTGGCGCCGACGGGACTGGCGCCGACAGGACTGGCCGCGCAGCTTGCGGCCGCGCCCGCCGCGCCGCCCGATCCGGTCGCCGTGCCCGCGGGTCTCCCCTCCGATCTCCTGCAGAGACGGCCCGATATCCGCGCCTCGGAGCGGCAGCTGGCTGCGGCCACGGCCGATATCGGCGTGGCGACGGCGGACCTCTATCCCAAGTTCAGTCTCACCGGCGCGCTGCAGCTGGCGTCGCGGTCGCTGACTCACCTGCTGGAAACCGACAGCATCACGGCCAATGGCGCCGGGAGGCTTTCGCTGCCGCTGATCGGGGGCGGGGCCTCGCGCGCGACGGTCCGGCTGCGGGAAGCGCAGGCGAACGAGGCGCTGCTCGCCTATCAGTCGACCGTCCTTGGCGCCTTGCGCGATGTCGAGGATTCCCTGACCCGGCTGGCCGCCGACCGCCGCCGGGCGGAGAGCTTGCGGACGTCGCTGCAGGCGGCGCGCGATGCCTCTGAGACGATGCAAGTGCGATATCGGCACGGCCTTGTCGCCTATACCGATGTGCTGACCGCGCGGCAGACGGCGCTCTCGGTGCAGGACGGGCTGGCGCAGGCGGAAGCCGCCGCGGCGCAGGACGCCATCGCGCTCTACAAGGCATTGGGCGGCGGCTGGGACGAGCGCCGCGAACAGCAGGAAGTGGAGCGAACGCGTGGCTGAGGCACCTGGAACTTCCCCGCGCAGAGGGGGGCGATTTCCTGTCCGCCGGTTGTTTATCGCCGCCATCGTGGTGGTGGCGGGCCTCTTGCTCTGGCTGCTGCTCAAACCGGGACGGCATGCCGGTGACGAGCAGTTCACCGGCTATGTCGTGAGCGACGACATCTACATGTCCTCACCCGTCGGCGGCACGCTGACACGCGTTTCGGTGCGGCGCGGCCAGCGGGTGAACGCCGGTGCCGCGCTGTTCCGGGTCGATCCGACCGTGCGCGAAGCCCAGACCGAGCAGGCGCGGGCGACCATCGCGGCCAACCGCGCCCAGGTCGAACAGCAGAGAGCCGGCCTTGGCCATGCCCGCGCCGATGTTGCCGCCGCCCAGGCCGATGCCGATCGCTATGGCACGGAAGTGCGCCGCCTGACGGCGGCGCAGCGGGAGAAGCAGGGGGCGATCGCTCAGCTCGATCTCGACCAGGCGCGCGCTTCCTATGAGGGCGCCCTGCGCAAGCGCGACGCCGCACGAACCCAGCTTCAGTCCGCCTCGGCCGCGATTTCGGCAGCAGAAGCGCAAGTGCGGCAGGCCGAGGCGGGCCTTACCTCGGCAAAGCGGGAATTGAGCGACCTTTCCCCGCCGGCGCCCGCCGCGGGCCGGATCGAGGATGTGATGTTCAAGCCCGGCGAGAGCGTTCCCGCCAATACGCCCATCGTGTCGATCGTGCCCGACGGCGAGGTGAAAGTGCGGTTCTATGTGCCGCAGAGCAGGGTCAACGCCTACCGCCCGGGCCGCAAGGTGGCGATCGGCTGCGATGGCTGCGCGGGCGGGATGACGGCGACCGTGGAATTCGTCGCCAACCGGCCCGAGTATACGCCGCCCGTCATCTACAGTGTCGATGCCCGCGAGAAGCTGGTGTTCCTGGTGGAGGCTTTGCCCTCCAACCCGCGCGCGCTCACCCCGGGCCAACCGATGGACGTGGCGCCGGATGCCGCGGCCCTGCCGCGCCGATGACGGCCTCGCAGGCTGCCATCGACGTCAAGGGGCTCAACAAGAGCTTCGGAGACAAGCACGTCGTGCAGGACGTCTCGATCAGGGTCGAGGAGGGCCGGATCACCGGCTTCCTGGGGCCGAACGGTGCGGGCAAGACCACGACGCTGCGCCTGCTTTGCGGCCTGCTGACGCCCGACAGCGGCGAAGGCGAAGTGCTCGGCCTGGACTTTCGCTCGCAGACCGACGCCATCAAGCGCCAGACCGGGTACATGACCCAGCGCTTCTCGCTCTACGAAGACATGACGATCGAGGAGAACCTGAGCTTCATCGCCCGGGTCTATGAACTCGGCGACCGCAGGGGCCGGGTCGGCCAGGCCCTGGAGCGTCTGGGCCTCCAGGATCGGCGTGGGCAGTTGGCGGGGGCGCTGTCCGGAGGCTGGAAGCAGCGCCTCGCGCTTGCCGCCGCAACCCTGCACGAGCCTCGGCTCCTGCTGCTCGACGAGCCGACCGCCGGCGTCGATCCCAAGGCCCGGCGCGAATTCTGGGACGAGATCCACACCCTGGCCGACGACGGGCTGACCGTGCTGGTCTCCACCCACTACATGGACGAAGCCGAGCGCTGCCACGACATCGGCTACATCCTCTACGGGCGCCTCATCGCGCGCGGGACGGCGGCTGAGATCATTGCGGGTTCGGGCCTCGTTACCTTCAACGGCCAGGGAGCGGATATCGGCAAGGCCGCCCATGAGCTGGAGCATCAGGACGGCGTGCTGAGCGCCTCGGCTTTCGGCGCCGCCGTCCATGTCTCGGGCACGGACAGGGCGGCGCTGGAGCGGGCGATCGCGCCCTGGCGCAAGCCGCCGTTCCGGTGGGATGAGGTCGAACCCTCGTTGGAGGACGTGTTCATCCAGCTGATGGGCAAGACCAGCGATGACAGGTACGCATCGTGAGCGGCCTGTCGTTCGCGCGGATCGCGGCCGTGATGGTCAAGGAGTTCACCCAGCTCCGGCGCGACCGCATCACTTACGCCATGATCCTGGTGATGCCGCTGATGCAGCTCCTGCTGTTCGGCTATGCGATCAACACCGACCCCCGGCACATGCCGGCCGCGGTGCTCTCCCATGACCATGGCCGCCTTGCCAATGCCGTGGTCGCGACGCTGGAGCGCACGACTTATGTCGATGTGAAGCATGTGCTGGGTTCCGAAGCCGAGATGGACCGGCTGATGCGGCGGGGAGAGATCACTCTCGCCCTGACGATCCCGCCCGACTTCAGCGAGCGCGTCCTGAAAGGAGACCGGGCGCAGATCCTGGCCGAAGTCGATGCCACGGACCCCACGGCTGCGGGCGGCGTTGCCGCGGCGGTCGCGACTCTGCCGTCGAATGCCTTCCGGGCCGAACTGAGAGGCCCGGCCGCAAAGCCCGTGTCCCCAGCGCCCTTCGAAGTCGTGGTGCACCGGCTCTACAATCCAGAGGGCATCACCTCGTACAACATCGTGCCGGGCCTGCTGGCGATCATCCTTTCGATGACGCTGGTGATGATGACCGCCATGGCTGTCACCCGCGAGGTGGAGCGAGGCACGATGGAGAGCCTGCTGTCCACCCCGGCCACGGCGTTCGAGGTGATGATCGGCAAGTTGCTGCCCTATATCGCGGTCGGCCTGGTCCAGACCGTGATCGTGCTGGCTCTGGCCCGGTTGCTGTTCTCGGTGCCGATGGCGCAGACTCTTGCCGGCTGGATCGCGCTGACGGTGGGGATCGTGCTGTTCATCACCGGCAATCTCGCGCTGGGATATCTGATCTCCACCGTGGTGCGCAGCCAGCTTCAGGCCATGCAGATCTCGATGTTCTACATGATGCCTTCGCTGTTCCTGTCCGGCTTCATGTTTCCCTTCGCGGGGCTGCCGGGCTGGGCGCGGGTCCTGGGTGAGATCATCCCCATCACCCATTTCCTGCGCATCATCCGGGGATCGCTGCTGAAAGGGCAGGTGCTCGCGGACATGGGCACCGATCTGCTCGCCCTTGGCGGATTCCTGGTGGTGGTTGCCGTTCTGACGGTCGCCCGTTCGCGCACCACACTCGATTGATCCTCTTCGGCTTTCGCCACATCAGCCGCGAAGTCCGGTCAATAGCCCAGATTTCCGGCATTTTCACCGGCCGCGATCAAGGCCACCAGCCAGGCTGAGGCCAGATCTTTTCCAAATCGGACGCATCGCGCCTGCTCCCCCTGGACGCCGACCAGCTACAATAAGGACGTGGATCGAAGATCGCGGTGCGACGCCCGGCAAATTCCGCCGGAATGGAAGGGGAAGGGATCACGTGCGAGCCCATTCTAGAGCAGCCCTTCTTGCAGCCGCCAGCCTGAGCGCCGTTCCCGCCTTTGCTCAAGGCGACGACGCGCGCGTCAGCCTGGGTGTCACCGCCGGCACGCTCGGAATCGGGCCTGAGGCGGGCTTTCGGGTGTCGGAAATCATCGGCGTCCGCGCGAACGCGACCTTCTTTTCGTTCAGTCACAACATCCATTCGCACGACACCCGATACGATGCGAAGGTGAAGCTCTGCTCGGGAGGGGCAATGCTCGATGTCTATCCGTTCGGCGGCGGTTTCCGCATTTCCGGCGGCCTGCGCGTCAATGGCAACAAGGGGCGCGGCGCCGGCGTACCGAACGACGGCACCAGTTACACCATCGACGGCGCTACCTACACTGCGGCCGCGATCGGCACGCTCCACGCCGAAACGGATATCGACAAGCTCGCCCCGGCCCTGACGCTGGGGTACAGTGGCGGTCTTTCGAAGGGGCTGACCGTGGGCATCGAGGCCGGCGCCCTGTTCCAGGGCCGCGTCCGGGTGAAGTCGCTGACCGTCACCGGTCTCTGCGCCGATATCACTCTTGGTCCCTGCTCCACATTCGCCGCCGATCTCGAAGCGGAGCGGCAGAGCGTCAACGACGATATCAACGACTACAAGGTCTACCCGGTGTTGCAGGTCACGCTGGGCTTCCGGTTCTGAGTGCAGGGCGCCGGTCCATCCGGCGCCCGACCCCCCAGGGGACATGGCGGGAAGCCTTCGGGGTGACATTCACCTCAGAGGATCAGGCACGGGCATGAGCCGCTCGCCCATAAAGTCGCCGGGATTTTCAGGTCCATCATCGCTCTGTGGAAGCTTATCGCGCGGCGACAACTTTACCATAGAGTGCAAATCTGTAACTGAGGGGCATGCCCGCCGATCCCGATGACAATCCGAGTGTACCCGTACGTCCGTCGCTCCAGATTGGCGATCAGGCGCCGCGGTTTCTGGCGCGGAGTACTTTGGGGTCTTTCGATCTCGACGACTATCGGGGGGGCTGGTTGGTCCTGTTTTCCCATCCGGCGGATTTCACGCCGGTCTGCACGAGCGAGGTCATTGCTCTGGCGCGGGCGGCGGATGAGTTTGAGGGGTTGGGGTGCCGGCTGGTCGGGCTCTCGGTGGACAGTCTCTATTCGCATCTCGCGTGGATAAGGCTGATTCGCGATGCGACCGGGGTGACCGTTTCCTTTCCCATCATCGAGGACCCGACGATGGAGATCGCGCGGGGCTATGGCATGGTCGGCAGCGATGCGCGGGATAGCGGCACGGTGCGGATGACCTATTTCATCGATCCCGAGGGCGTTATCCAGGCGACCAGCGCTTATCCGCTCACGGTCGGGCGCTCGATTCCCGAGATGTTGCGGGTGCTGAAAGCGCTTCAGGCGGTGCGGGCGCAGGCCGGACTGGCGCCAGCGGACTGGCAGCCGGGCGCGCCGCTTCTGCGGCTGCCGGGCGAAACGGCCGAGGCGGCGCTGGGGTCGGACGATGCGGCTGGATGGTTCCATGCGCCGCTGGGCGACGGAGCCTGAGATGATGGACCCGGATATCGCCGCCGAACTCGATGGGACCGCGGAATTGCTGCGTGCGCTTGCCCATCCGGTGCGGCTGCAGATCCTCCATGCCGTGAGGGCCGGGCCACTGGCAGTCGGCGAGATCGAGGAGGCGACCGGCATCGGCCAGCCGGGCCTGTCGCAGCAGCTCTCGATCCTCCGCAAGGCGGAGCTGGTGCGTTCGGAGCGGAGCGGGAAGCAGGTTTTCTATCAGGTTGATGGCGAGCGGATGGCCGAAGTGGCCGAGGCGCTCGCGGCCTTGAGCGGTACCGGTGCAGGGGAGGCCGCGTGTCGGCACGCCTCGGCGGCGGCAGCCGCGCTGGGCGCTGCAGGCGGCACGAGGGGCGGCCCGACGCCGCCGGGCGGCGCGGCCCGATTCGCACGCGTGTTTCGCTGAGCGGATCAGGCCAGGTCGGTCACGTCGATCGTTTCGCCGCACAGCGTCAGCGGCGCCTTGCGGTGAGAGACCAGCACCAGGCCGGTGCCGGTGCGATCCAGCCAGCGGCGCAAGCTTTCCACCAGGGCCGCTTCGGTGGCCGCGTCCAGACCTTCGCTCGGCTCATCCAGGAGCAGCCAGGGCCGCTCGGCCAGCAACGCACGGGCCAGCGAGAGGCGCTTGCGTTCGCCGCCCGACAGCACGCCGCCGCCCTCGGAGACGGGCGTGTCGAGCCCCGCTTCGCTGCGCGCGATTCGCTGGTCGAGCTGGGCGACCTTCAGGACCTCCCACATTTGCGCCTCGGTCACGCCGGATCGGGCAAGCCGCAAGTTGTCCGCGACGGTGCCGATCAGCATGGGCGCGTCCTGGGGAGACAACGCGAACTGGCTGTTCAGGCGCCATGCCGGAAGCGAGGCGAGCGGCGTAGCGTCCATGCTCAGATCCGCGACGGGTTGCTGCATGCCGGCAAGGGCCAGCAGCACGCGGGTCTTGCCTGAGCCCGAGGGCCCCGTGATCGCAAGACGGGCGCCGGTCGGGACGTGGCGAGTGCCGAAAGCCAGGGGCGCGGCTGCGGCGGAGACGGGCTCCTGAAGAGCGGCGTCGAGGGCATTGAGCGAGGCGATGCGGCGCAGCCCGGCCTCCAGCGCGGCGCGGCGCAGCAAGCTGCGCGAAAGGCCGCCCATGGCTTCGACCGCCGATGCCGTCGCCAGCATGGCCAGGGCGACCATCGGCGCCGATTCGCGGGCGAGCAACAGGACTCCGGCAACGCAAAGGCCGCCATATATGGAGAGCAGGGCGCCTTGCAGCGCCTCGGCACGGAATAGGTCGGCGCGGGCCTTGTCGAAGGCGCTGGCGGACGGCTCCAGTTGGGCGATGGCTTGGTCGGCCAGGCCATAGGCGGCGATTTCCGCGCGCGCGCTGGCCAGTTCGACATAGCCCTTGCGCAAATCCCCCAGCGCGGCGGCGGCGGCTTCGGCCGGCGCGCGGGTGAGGCGCTCGGAAATGCGGCGGAACAGGAAGGGCAGGCCGGCCATCATCGCGGCCAGGAAGAGCAGCGCGCGCCATCCGCCGAGAGCGACGAGCACCAGGCTCACCAATGCCGAGACCGCCGCGGCGTGGCGTGCGGGTTGGCGGATGACGAGGTCTTCCAGTGCCTCGACATCGTCGATCAGCCGGTTGCTGGCCTCTCCGGGCGAGGTATCGGGTGCGGTGCGGCTGTCCTGCGCCGCCAGCTTGTCGAACAGCGAGCCGCGCAAGTCCGCCATGCCTTCCAGTGCGACTTTGTGGGAGAGCAGGCGTTCGCCATAGCGGGACAGGGTGCGGACGATGGCGAGCAGGCGGATGGCCGCGCTCGGGATCAGGTAGTTGAAGCCCATGGCGGTGGCGACACCGGCCGAGCCTGCCAGCGCGGCAGCCGTGAGAAACCAGCCGGAGAGCGCGAGCAGCCCGATCGCGGCGATGGCGGCAAGGCCGGCGCAGAGGCTGGCGTAGGCCAGGCGGCGGCGGGCGAGGCCGGCCGTGGCGAGAAGCGCGGGCCGGGCGGTGGTGGGGAGCGTGGCGGCGTGGGTCGGAATCACAGCGCGATCTCCTGGCGGGCGGCGCGAATCAGCGCAGGGTCGTGAGTGGCGACGAGGATGCAGCGCTCGGCCGCGAGTTCGCGCAGCAGGGCGATGATGCCGGTGGCGGAGTCTTCGTCGAGGTCCGCGGTGGGCTCGTCGCAGAGGATCAGCGGGCGCGCGGAGAGAATCGCGCGGGCCAGGCCGATGCGCCGACGTTCGCCGCCGGAAAGGCCGGAACCCGCATGATCGATGGGCATGGCGAGCCCGCCGCGTCGCGCGAGCACGGGGCCGAGGCCGACTCGCTGCGCGACGGCGAGAATCTCGCCTTCGGTGGTCTGGGGTGCGGCGAGCGCCAGATTGTGGCCGAGGGTGCCCGTCATCAACAGTGGGCGCTGCGCCGCCCAGGCGGCGGCGTCTCTGGCGAGCGGTGTGCCCGCGCGGCTGGAGATGCTGCCGGAAGAGGGGGCGAGCTGTCCGGCAATGGCGGCCAGGGTGCTCGTCTTGCCGCTGCCGGTGGGGCCGGACAGGGCGGCCAGGTCGCTGGATTCGAGGTCGAAGTCGAGCGGGCCCACGGCAAGGCCGGGGAAGGCGAGCACGAGGCGCTCGACATGGAGGCCGTCGAATGGCGCTGGGCTGGCGTGATCGCTGACGGCGCTGCCACCGGCGGCGCCATCGGGACCGCCATCTCGGCCATAGGTTTCAGGCTCCGCTGCGAAGGGGGCAAGGGCCTGCTCTGCCGCTTCGCCCAGCTGCTTCTCGTGATAGGCCGCGGCCAGGCGGCGCATCGGCAGGTAGAATTCCGGGGCCATCGCAAGGACGAAGAAGGCGGGGACCAGCGTCAGCTTCTCGGGCGCCGGGAAGGGCAGGAGGCCGAGCAGCGAGAACCCGCAATAGACCGCGACCAGCGCGATCGACAGGGCCGAGAAGAACTCCAGCACCGCGTTCGAAAGGAAGGCCGTGCGCAGGACCGCGACCGTGCGGTGGGCCACTTCGCCGGTGGCGGTGCGGACTTGCCGGCCGATCCGGGCTTCCGCGCCGAAATGGCGGATCAGCGGCAGGTGAGTCACGCGGTCCACGAAAAGGCCCGAAAGCGCTCCCAGCGCCGCGAGCTGGCGCTCTGCGGCGCGGCGCGATGCGGTGCCTGCCAGGATCATGCCGAGCGTGAAAGGCACCAGGGTGCCCAGCATGATTGCCGCCGCCACCCAGCTTGCGGGGGCGACGACCAAGGCGACCACGAGGGGGCCGACTACGGCGTTGATCCTTATAGGGGAAAACCGCTGGTCCCGATTCTCGATCGCGGTGTTATGATCGAGGGCAAGGTTTGCGCTTTCGCCTGAGGAGATCAGTCTCGCCAGTCGTCCGCCCAGAAGTCTGTGCCACAGGCCGGCCCGCCTTGTGCGGCTTGCGGCCTGTGCTGACGCCACCGCGATCCGGTCGACCGTGCAGGTCGCCACCGCGCGCAACATCACCCCGCACAGGATCCATGCGGCAGGCAGCGCGAGTGCCGCATGGCTGGCAACCGCGCCCACACCGCTCGCCACGCCCCACGCAAAGAGCGCGGCGCCCGCGATATCGACAAGCCAGGCTCCGGGTATCAAGGCCCGGGCAAATTTGACATAGATCAAATTAAGTAAACCATGTAAGTAAAGTTTGACAGCTTTCAGATGCAAGCCTAACGCGACCCTACGAAACCAACCAGCTTGAGGCAATTGCTTTCTCTCCGCCTCAAGCCGCTAAAAACAGCGGGATTCGACATGATCGACATGGCAGTGGTGGAACTATCGCGGCTGCAGTTCGCCTTGACGGCGCTGTACCATTTTCTCTTCGTGCCCCTGACATTGGGGCTTTCTTTCATTCTAGTAATTACCGAAAGTGTATATGTCATAACCGACCGTCCCATCTGGCGGGACGTCACGCGGTTCTGGGGCAAGCTGTTCGGAATCAACTTCGTGCTGGGCGTGGCCACCGGCCTCACCATGGAGTTCGAGTTCGGCACCAACTGGGCCTATTACTCGCACTACGTGGGGGACATTTTCGGTGCCCCGCTGGCGATCGAGGGCCTGATGGCCTTCTTCCTCGAAGCGACGTTCGTGGGCCTGATGTTCTTCGGCTGGGACCGGCTGTCCAAGCGCGGCCACTTGCTGACGACGATCATGGTCGCGGTCGGCTCGAACCTTTCGGCGCTGTGGATTCTCATCGCCAACGGCTGGATGCAGCACCCCACGGGCGCGGTATTCAATCCCGAGACGATGCGCATGGAAGTCTCGAACTTCAAGGACGTGATCTTCAACCCGGTGGCGCAGGCGAAGTTCGTCCACACCGTCAGCGCCGGCTACGTCTGCGCCAGCGTCTTCGTGCTGGGCGTGTCCTGCTTCTACCTGTTGCGCGGTCGCCATATCGAACTGGCCAAGCGCAGCTTCACGGTGGCGGCGGCCTTCGGCCTGGCGTCCTCGCTCTCGGTCGTCGTGCTGGGTGACGAGAGCGGTTACGCGCTTACCGACAACCAGCAAATGAAGCTGGCGGCGATGGAAGCCATGTGGGAAACCGACAAGGCGCCCGCCGGGCTGGCCCTGTTCGGCATCCCTTCCAATTCGGCGCACGAGACCGCTTACGAGATCAAGATCCCCTACGTTCTGGGCCTGATCGCGACGCGCAGCCTTTCGGGCGAAGTCACCGGCATCATCCCGCTGGTGGAACGCGCGGACCATCGCATCCGCACCGGCATCCTGGCCTATGACGCGGTGGAAAAGCTCAAGGTGAACCCGCGGGACCTGGTCGCGCGCGAAGCCTGGGAGCGGAACAAGAACGACCTCGGCTATGCCCTGCTGCTCAAGCGCTTCGTGGCCGATCCGCGGCTGGCGAACGATGCGACCATCGACAAGGCCGCCTGGAGCACCGTGCCCAACGTACCGGCGCTGTTCTTCATGTTCCGCATCATGGCGGGGCTGGGCTTCTTCCTGATCGTGTTCTTCGCCACCGCCTTCGCCTTTTCGGTCCGCCGCCGGTTCGACCGCAAGTGGTTCCTGCGCCTGGCCGTGATCGCCATGCCCGCGCCGTGGATCGCGATCGAAGTGGGTTGGGCCGTGGCCGAGTTCGGCCGCCAGCCCTGGGCGGTGGAAGGGGTTCTGCCCACGTTCCTGGGCGCATCCAGCCTGACGACCACCCAGATCTGGGCGACGATCTTCGGCTTCACCGCGCTCTACAGCATCATGGCGGTGATCGAAGTGAAGCTCATGCTCTCGGCGATCCGCCACGGCCCCGACCGTTACGAGCCCTACGAAGGCGGGCCTGCGCTCGAACACGCAAGCCGGCAATCTTCGTCCAGCACTTTCACCGCCATCCCGGCCGAGTAAGACGGAGGCAACAATGTCCATTCCCTTCGACTACGAAACGATGCGGCTGATCTGGTGGGCGCTCATGGGCGTCCTGCTCATCGGCTTCGCCCTGACCGACGGTTTCGACCTCGGCTCGGCTGCCCTCCTGCCCTTCGTCGGTCGCACCGACGCCGAGCGCCGCATGGTCATCAACGCCATCGGCCCGACCTGGGAAGGCAACCAGGTGTGGTTCATCCTGGGCGGCGGCGCGATCTTCGCGGCCTGGCCTTTCGTCTATGCCGTGAGCTTCTCGGGCTTCTACCTCGCGATGTTCCTGGTGCTCTGCGCCTTCATCCTGCGCCCGGTCGGCTTCAAGTACCGGTCCAAGCGCCCCGATCCCGCCTGGCGCGCGCGCTGGGACTGGGCGCTCTTCGTCGGCGGTTTCGTGCCGGCGCTGGTCTTCGGCGTGGCGGTGGGCAATGTCCTCCAGGGCGTTCCCTTCCGGCTCGATAGCGACCTGCGCAGTTTCTACGAAGGTTCGCTGCTCGGCCTGTTCAGCCCCTTCGCGCTCCTGGCGGGCCTCGTCTCCGTGGCGATGCTGGTCCTGCACGGCGCGGGCTGGCTGACGCTCAAGCTGGAAGACGGCCCGGTTCGCGACCGCGCCCAGCGCTATGGGCAAGTGGCGGCACTGGCGGCTTTCGTGCTCTATGCCCTCGGCGGCGTCTGGCTGGCGATGGGAGACATCGGCTACCGGGTGGCTGGCGTGGCCGAGGCGGGCGGTCCTTCCAACCCGCGCATGACCGAGACGGTCCATGCCGCCGGTGCCTGGCTGGCCAACTACGGCGCGCATCCCTGGATGATCCTGGCCCCGCTGCTTGGCCTGGCCGGTCCGCTGGTGGCGCTCGTCGGCATTCGCGGGCGCAAGGACGCGGTGGTTTTCGCGGGATCCTCGATGGCGAACCTGGGCATCATCGCCTCGGTAGGCCTGTCGATGTTCCCCTTCATCCTGCCCAGCTCGATAGATGCCCGCTCCAGCCTGCTGGCCTGGAACGCCTCGTCCAGCCACACCACGCTCTTCATCATGCTGCTGGTGACCGCGGTGCTGCTGCCGATCGTCCTTGCCTACACCGCCTGGGCCTACAAGGTCATGTTCGGCCGGATCACCGAGCGGGAAGTGAACCTCAACCCCGATTTCTACTGAGGACAAGACAATGTGGTACTTTTCCTGGATCCTCGGCGTCAGCTTTGCCGTCGGCTTCGGCATCATCAACGGCGTCTGGCATGAATTCCACACCGACCCGGCCGATGAGCACACCGTGCTTGACTGACTTCAGGGCGGGCACATGAAAAAGGGCAGGGGGCCGATGGCCTCCTGCCCTTTTCGTTGTTTCAGTCTGCGTCTCAGGCCGGCTTGATACCCATGCAGAGGTACTTCACCTCCATGTAGTCATCGAGGCCGTAGTGCGAGCCTTCCCGGCCCAGGCCGGACTGCTTCACACCGCCGAACGGCGCCACTTCGGTGGAGATCAGCCCGGTGTTGATGCCCACCATGCCGGCCTCCAGCGCCTCGGCCACGCGCCAGACGCGGCTGATGTCCGATGCGTAGAAATAGCTGGCGAGGCCGAACTCGGTGTCATTGGCCATGCGGATCGCCTCGGCCTCGTCGGTGAAGCGGATCACGCCGGCCAGCGGCCCGAAGGTCTCCTCCTTCGCCAGTTTCATGCCGGGCTTCACCCCGGCGACGACGGTGGGGTTGAAGAACGAACCGCCGCGTTCGTTGCGCTGGCCGCCGGCGAGGACTTTCGCGCCGCCGTCCACCGCGTCCTTGAGGTGTTCCTCGACCTTCTCGACCGCCTTCTCGTCTATCAGCGGGCCGACTTCGGTGCCGGCATCCATGCCGTAGCCCACTTTCATCCCCGAGACGCGCTTGGCCAGCTTCTCGACGAATTCGTCATAGACGCCGTCCTGCACGTAGAACCTGTTGGTGCAGACGCAGGTTTGCCCGCCGTTGCGGAACTTGGAGATCATCGCGCCGTCGATGGCGGCATCGACATCGGCATCGTCGAACACCAGGAACGGCGCATTGCCGCCCAGTTCCATCGAGGTCTTCTTGATCGTCTCGGCACATTCGCGCAGCAGGTCGCGGCCGATCTCGGTGGAGCCGGTGAAGGTCAGCTTGGCGACCTTGGGGCTGGCGGTCAGCGTGCCGCCGATCTGCCCGGCGCTGCCGGTGACGACATTGACCACGCCCGCCGGAATGCCCGCCATCTCGCAAAGCTGCGCGATGGCCAGCGCCGAGAACGGGGTGGCCGAGGCCGGCTTGATGACCACGGTGCAGCCCGCTGCCAGCGCCGGGCCGAGCTTGCGGGTAATCATCGCATTGGGGAAGTTCCAGGGCGTGATCGCCGCGACCACGCCCACGCCCTGCTTGATGCAGACGATGCGGCGATCCGGTGCGTGGCCGGGGATCACGTCGCCATAGGCGCGCTTGCCCTCTTCGGCGAACCATTCGATGAAACTGGCGCCATAGGCGATCTCGCCGCGCCCTTCGGCCAGCGGCTTGCCCTGTTCGCGGGTGAGCAGTTCGCCCAGGTCGTCCTGGTGCTGAAGCATCAGTTCGAACAGCTTGCGCATCAGCTTCGCGCGCTCGCCCGCCGTCTTGGCGCGCCAGGCGGGGAGGGCCTTTTCGGCGGCATCGATGGCCTGCGAAGTCTCGTCGGCGCCCATCTTCGGCACGGTGCCCAGGGTTTCGCCGGTGCCTGGGTCGGTCACGTCCAGCGTGGCGCCGCTGTCGGCGTCGCACCATTTGCCATCGATGTAACACTGCTGCCGGAGGAAGTCGGTGAAAGCCATTTCGTGCTGATCCTCGCTCGTTGCGGCCATGCCGTGCGCATCGCCTCGCTTTGCGGGCATGAAATAGGGTCAGCCCGAAGGAGAGGCAACTGTGACAGGTGATCGGAGAGCGGGCACCGCGCCTGCGATTGACGGGAGCAGATTGCTTCGATAGTCTCATTTGCGAACATAAGTTCACAATAACGAATTGATCGGGAGAGAGTCGCTGGATCAGGCTGGCTATGTCGATGGCGCTTTCGTGGCCGGGGCGGGCGCTTCGTTCACGGTGCTCGATCCCTCGGACGAGAGCGTGGTGGCGCAGCTTTCCGGGCTGTCGGGCGCGCAAGTGGAGGCGGCGATTGCGGCGGCGCGGCGGTCTTTCGACACCGGTATGTGGCCCGGCCTTTCCATGCGCGAGCGCGGCGCGGCGATGTTGCGCTTCGCCGATGCCATGGCCGCCCGCGCGGACCGGCTGAAGGACCTGGCCGTGCGCGAAGCGGGCTGTCCGGTGTCCTCCACGGTCATGGGCGCGCAAGTCGCCGCGCCGCTGCGGATGGCGCGCGAGATCGTCGAGATGTTCCTGCGCCTGCCGGAAATCGAGGACAATGCCCTGCCGCTGCATGAGCGGGTCAACGCCCATTTCGCGGTGCAGAGCGTTAAGCGCTGGTCGCCGATCGGGGTGGTGACGGCGATCTCCGCCTACAACGTGCCGTTCTACACCGCGCTCTGGAAAGTCGTCCCCGCGCTGATGGCGGGCAATACGGTGATCCTGCGACCCAACCCGTTGACGCCGCTGTCTTCGCTGGTCTTCGCCGAGGCGGCCGAGGAAGCAGGGCTGCCCAAGGGCGTGTTCAACCTCGTGATCGAGGCGGGCGTTGAGGGCGCGCAGGCGCTGACCAGTGATCCGCGCGTGGACATGGTGAGCTTCACCGGCTCCTCCACCGTGGGTGTGGAGGTCGCGAAGCAGGCCGCGCTAACGCTGAAGCGGCTGGTGCTCGAACTCGGCGGCAAGTCGGCGCAGATCTATCTGCCGGACTCGGTGGAGCGCGCGGCCATGGCGGCGCTTTCAGTCTGCACCTCGCACGCGGGGCAGGGCTGCGTGCTCGGCACCCGGGTCTTCGTGCCGCAGGAAAGCAAGGCCGAGGTGCTGGAGGCGATGGCGAAGCTGCTGGCCGGCGTGAAGATCGGCCCCGCGCGCGATCCGGAAACGCAGCTTGGCCCCGTGGTCAGCGCCGCCCAGCGCGCCCGCTGCGAGCATTTCGTCGCCGCCGCCGTGGAGGCTGGCGGCCGCGTCGTCTGCGGGGGCAAGCGGCCCGACAGCCTCGACAAGGGCTACTTCTTCGAACCCACCGTGCTCGACCTGCCCGACAACGCCAATCCCGCCGCGCAGGAGGAGATCTTCGGGCCGGTCGTTTCGGTGATCGGCTACCGCGACCTCGATCACGCGGTGGACATGGCCAACGACAGCCGTTTCGGCCTCTCCGGCTGGGTCCACGGCAAGGACAAGGTCAAGGCGCTGGAAGTGGGCCTGAAAATCCGCAGCGGCGCGGTGAACGTCAACGGCGCGCTCGCCTCCAGCCACGCCAGCGGCGGCGGCATCAAAATGAGCGGCCTCGGCCGCGAGCGCGGCGTCGAAGGCCTGCGCGAATTCCAGATCATGACCACGCTCAATATCGGCGGGTAGGGGGAGGACCGGGATGAAAGGACTGCTCGAAGGCAAAGTCGCATTGATAACCGGGGCCGGATCGGGCGTCGGCCGCGCGGCCTGCCTGCTCTTTGCCGAACACGGCGCGAAAGTGATCGCGGCGGATGTGAATGGTGACAATGCGGCGGAAACGGCGGAGTTGGTCCGCGCCCAGAACGGTGAGGCCATCGCCGCCGCGTGCGACGTTGCCGATCCGGCCTCCGTCGATGCTGCCGTGGCGGCGGGCGTCGAAGCTTACGGCCGGCTCGACTGCATCTACAACAATGCCGGCGTGACCATCAGCCCGATCCCGGGCAAGGGCTTGCGCACCCTCACCGAATGCGATGGGGAGGACATGCGCCGCGTGGCCGAAGTCAACGTAATGGGCGTGGTCCACGGCTGCCAATCCGCGATCCGGCAGTTCGAGAAGCAAGGCAGCGGCGGCGCCATCGTTTCCACCGCCTCGGTCGCCGGGCTGATCGGCTATGGCGGCGTGTTCTACGGCGCCACCAAAGGCGCGGTGGTCCAGCTTACCCGCGCGCTCGCCATCGAGGTGGCAGACAAGGGCATTCGCGTGAACGCGGTCTGCCCGGCGGGGATGCTCACCCACTATGCCGGGATGGACCCCGACAGCGAACACCGGGGCCGCATCCTGGAAGGCATGGGCCGCGTCCACCCGCTCGGCCGCGCGATCGACCCGCGCGACACGGCGTCGGCGGCGCTGTTCCTCTGTTCCGATCTCGCAAGCAACGTGACCGGCGTGAACCTCCCCGTAGACGGGGGGCTCTCGGCCGGACGCAAGGTAGGAGGCTGACCATGGCGACATGTCCCTATTCCGGAAGCGATTCGCGCTCGAACGCGCTGGCATCGCTGCTCTCGGACAATCCGCGCTATGCCGAGATGTTCGATGTCGACAAAGCGGACGCCAATTCCGGCGTCGATCCCAGCCTCGACTATACCGAGGATATGAACCGCCTGCGGGCGGCAGGCGCGGTGCACAAGGGCACCCTGCGCGAACTGCTCGGCGTGCCGGAGATGGTCTCGATGCTAGGTGCGCCTCGCGAGAACATGACGTTCTTCTCCTACCGCGCCTGCGAGATCGGCTTTCGCGAGAACCAGCTCTATTCCTCGGAAGGCTATAACGAGAGCGCGGGCGTGCGGACACTCGGCACCACGATCCTCTCGATGGTGGGCAAGCCGCACAAGCGCCTGCGCTCCGCCGCGCAGCCGCTGTTCAAGCGGCCCAAGGTGCTGGACTGGTGGAACAAGCGCTGGATCGAGGAGACGGTGGACGTTCTGCTCGACCAGTTGCTCGACCGTGAGACCGCCGATCTCAATACCGAACTTTGCGCCCGCCTGCCGATGGCCACCGTCACCCGCGCCATCGGGCTGGAGGGCGAGGACGTGATCGAGTTCCGCTACCAGCTCAACCGCGCGACGTTCGGCGCCCGCTATTTGAAGCCCGAGGAAGCGGCCGAGGCGCGCGCCTGGGTGGACGGCACGCTGCGCCGCCTGATCGCGGAGAATCAGCGCGAGCCGGGCGACAACCTGATCGCCGGGCTGATCGGCTGCGAGATCACGCACGAGGACGGCTCCAAGCGCCCGCTGACCGAGGACGAGCTGTTCGGCTACTGCAAGCTTGCGATCTTCGCGGGCGGCGGCACCACCTGGCGGCAACTCGGCATCACCATCGACGCGCTGATGAACCACCGCCACTTCTGGGAAGCCTGCCGCGCCGACCGCAGCGTGATCGACCTCGCCGTGGAAGAGGGTCTGCGCTGGCGCGCGACCGACCCGGTGTTCATGCGCCTCTGCATGGAAGATACCGAGATGGAGGGCGTGAAAGTCCCTGCCGGAACCCGCATCCACTTGTGCCTCGGCGCGGCCAATCATGACCCCACCGTGTTCGCCAAGCCCGAGGAATACGACATCTTCCGCCGCAAGGAGCATCACATGGGCTTCGGCTTCGGCCCGCACCGGTGCCTCGGCATGGATGTCGCCCGGCAGGAAATGGTGGTGGCGATCAACGGACTGCTCGACCGCTTCCCGAACATGACGCTCGATCCGGGCAAGCCGAAGCCGGAATACCGGGGCCTCGACCATCGCGGCATGTCGGCGGTGACGGTGAAACTGCGGTGAGCGACACGATGAAGCAGGTCGTGCTGGCGAACTATGCGCAAGGCAATCCAAAGCCTTCGGACTTCCGCGTGGAAGACGCGCCGATCCCCCAGCCGGGCGAGGGCGAGGTGCTGCTGCGGACGCTCTGGCTCGGGCTGGACCCGCTGATCCGCTTCGCCATCGACGAGAAGCGCCTCTCCGGTGTCACCCAGGTCCATCCGGGCGAGGTGATGTATGGGCCGACGGTGAGTGAGGTCGTCGCTTCCAACCACCCCGGTTACGCGGTGGGCGACGTGGTGGAGGACCGCACCGGCTGGCGCGAATATGCCGTGGTCGGGCCAGACAAGGCCGACTGGCGCGGGCCGCCGCGAAAGCTCGATCTCGCACTGGCACCGGCTTCAACCGCGCTGGGCGCGCTGGGCATGCCGGGGCAGACCGCCCATGCCTGCGTCATCGGCATCGGCCGCGTGGCGGCGGGCGAGACGGTGGTGATCTCGGCCGCGGCAGGCGCCGTGGGCAGCCTTGCCGGGCAGATCGCCCGGATTCGCGGTGCGCGAGTCGTCGGCATCGCCGGCGGGCCGGACAAGTGCCGGGGCCTGCTCGACCTCGGTTTCGACGCAGCAGCCGACTACAAGGCGCCGGATTTCGCCGAACAGCTCGCCAAGGCGCTGCCCGAAGGCGCGGACGTCTTCATCGACAACGTCGGCGGTGACGTGATGCTGGCCGTGCTGCCGCATCTGAAGCGCGGCGCACGCATGCCGGTCTGCGGTTTCATCGCCTATTACGGCATGGGCATGGAGGGTCCGGGGCCTGACAAGCTGCCCGGTTTCTTCCGCGCGATCATGTCCAAGGGGCTGGAAATCAAAGGCTTCGGCGGCTTCCTTGTCGGCGGCCAACAGGCGGTCGACGACATCGCCGGCTGGATCGCCGAGGGGCGGATCCGCTGCCCCGAATCGGTGGTCGAGGGGTTGCAAGCCGCACCCGAAGCCTTCGCCGGGGTGTTTTCTGGCAACAGCCATCTAGGCAAGTTGCTGGTGAAGGTGTCAGGCTGACTCGCGATAACGATAAAATCGCAGGATGCCGCCATGACCATGCATACCCCTTCCGCGTCCTACCCGCCGCCGCCGCGCAAAACGGCGAACCCGGCGCCGCCGCGCCCGGCGAATTCGCTGCGCCGCACGTCCAGTATCGACGTGGCCTGGCCCGAGGGTGTCGATGGCGAGCGCCTCTTCGTTGGCCGCGCGCGCGATTTCCTCACCGGCGCGGACGGACAGGGCCGCACGCTTGCCGAGGGCGAATTCACCCTGCGGATGAGCGAGGACAAGACGATCACCCGGATCGCCGCCGATCCCGCCCCCGCGGAAATCGGCCGGCTTGTCGGCGCCCGCGCGGGCGGCCACTTGCGCATGCTGCTGCGCGAGGTCGTGCCCGAACTGATCGCGCGCGCGGACCCGCTCTATCTCGTGCTCGACGACTTGTCCGGCACCGCGCTGGTCTCCGCCTTCGCGTGGGGGCAGTGGTTCCCAGAGCGCATGGAAGTGCTGCGCAAACGATTGAGCGGCGGGAACGAGGACGGCTCGGTGCTGGCCCAGCGTGCCAATGTCTGCTGGGGCCTGCAGGACGGCAACAGCGGCGTTACCGGCGGTGCCGCGCTGGAGAACGTCGCCGATGCCGATGCGGGCCACTTGCGCAATCCGGCGGACCCGGCGGGCTGGCACGCGTTCCTCGATCACGATGGCCCGGGCTTCCGCCGTGCTCGCCGGATCGACGTGACGCACGGCGCCGATCGCGGGACCATCCACATCGATTCCGCGTTCCAGGACAGCGCCAGGCTACGCGAGGGCGGACGTGTCGCCATTCACGAATATAGCCTGGGCGCGACGGTGGACGCCCGCACGCTCGAAGTGATCGCCCTCGAACCGAAGGCACACATCCTGCCGTTTCGCGAGTGTCCGGGGGCCGTGCACAATGTCGCGCGGCTGGTCGGTCGCAATCTGGGCCAGGTGCGGGAGGACGTGCTGGAGATGCTGCGGGGGCCGGAAGGCTGCACCCATCTCAACGATGCGCTGCGCGCGCTGGCCGATGTGCCGCGGCTGGTCGAGCAATTGCGTCAGCCGGCGTGAGTGGGACAAGGTGACCGGGCGCTGCGGCCGGTTCGCAGGCAGACCGCCCCGGCGGTATCTCCCGCGGCGGATTTGCGGCGGGCAACCGATTGGCGCACCACCCGGGCAGGTTTGCCGCAGGGGAGTGAGGCCGTGAACAATATCCGCATCAATGTCTCGTTCGACATGCGCTCGCCGGATTGGGCGACGCCGACCCCGCAACTCTACCGGGCGGCGATCGAGATGGCGGCGTTTGTGGACCGTATCGGCGCCGACCAGATCGGGCTGATGCAGCACCACGGGTCGGATGACGGCTATCTGCCGCAGCCTTTCACCCTGGCCGGGGGAATGGCCGCGGTCACCAGCCGGATCCGGTTCATGCTGGGCGCGGTGGTGCTGCCGCTGCACGATCCGGTGGAACTGGCCGAGCAGATCGCCATCGTGGACCAGATGTCCAACGGGCGGCTCAACGTCATTTTCGGCGCCGGCTACGTCCCGTTCGAATTCGCCATGTTCCGCAAATCGCTCAAGGACCGCGCGCGGCTGATGGACGAGGGGCTGGAGATCATCCTGCGCGCGCTGAAGGGCGAAAAGTTCGAGTTCGACGGCCGTCCGATCTTCGTTCGCCCGCTGCCGGTCCAGGCGCCCGAGGACATCGTCATGGTCGGCGGCGGCGTGCCTGCCTCGGCGCGGCGCGCGGCCAAATTCGGCGTGGGCTTCGGGCCGATGAAGCCGGACCTGATCGATCTCTACCTGTCCGAATGCGAGCGGCTCGGCCATGCGCCCCGGACCTATTTCCGCCCGGTTCCGGGGATGCCGCTGGCCGTGCATCTATGCGAGGACCCTGAGGCGGGCTGGGAAGCCATCGCGCCTCACGCCGTCCACGTCATCACCGAATATGCCAAGTGGGCCGAGCAGGAGGGCGATGGTTCGAACTCGCCTTTCAAGGGCCTGACCGATCCGGCCGCGCTGCGCCATGCCGGCATGTTCGCGGCCTGGACGCCGGACCAGCTGGTGGAAAGAGTGCGGGCCCTGGGGCCGGGCGGGCAAGTCGGCTTCCAGCCTCTGCTCGGCGGATTGTCGCCGGAAGAGGGCTGGAAGAGCCTCAGGTTGCTGGAGCGGACTATGCCGCGCCTGAAGGAAGCCGTGGCGGCCTGAGCCGCCCCTGCAAAATTCGTCTACTGCGAATTTTCAGCGGGCTTTCAGGCGTCCTTCTTTTTCAGCAGCACCGAACGCAGGCAGGACAGCGCCACTTCGCCGCGCTGGTTGGTCAGCTCGTGCTTGAACACGACGATGCCCTGCGTGGGCCGCGACTTGCTTTCGCGCATTTCCATGACTTCGCTCGTGCAGGTCAGCGTATCGCCGATGAAGGTCGGCTTGGGCGTCACCACTTTGTCGAAGCCGAGGTTGGCGACGAGCGTGCCCACGGTGGTATCCGCGATCGACAGACCTACCGCCAGGCTGAAGGTGAAAGTTGAATTGACGAGAATCTGGCCGAATTCGCTCTTCTTTGCGAATTCCGCATCGAGGTGCAGCGGCTGCATATTGTGCGTCATGGCCGAGAACATCAGATTGTCGGTCTCGGTGACCGTACGGCTCGGCTGGTGAGTGATCCGGTCACCCACGGTCCATTCGTCGAAAAAGCGCCCCGGCACGATCCTCTCTCCTTTTCATGATGTCCGGCCGGACCGCGGCAGCACTCCGGCCGGAAATAGTGTTCAGCGTCCGACCACCCGGATTTGCGGAGCGCGTGTACCGCGCGGGATCGGCTGGTAGGCCAGGTCCACGCGGTCGATCCGGCGCGGCGGATTGGTCAGGTTGATGGCCCGGCTGCAGCCGCCGGTGTTGATGCGGGTATTCACGCGCACGCTCTGCTGGCGGCCGTTGTCGAAACGGAAGGTGTAGTTCGACAGGCGGATCGGGGCATTGCGCGTGCAGAGCTGGATCTGCCGATAGCGATTGCTGCCGGGAATGCGGATCGTGGTGCGGCTGCTGCCGGTGGCCACGGTCTGCGAGGCCAGTACCCGCCAGTTCGAGGGCGGCGCGGCATCGGCAGGGGCGAGGGAAACGGCAAAGGTGCCAACAAGAGCGGCTGCGAAACAGGCGAATGAGCAGGCAGGAAGATACGAAAATTTCACGGGAAGTCTCCTCGTATCGAGTCCGCGCGAAGGCGCGGATGCAAGAGGGCTAGGCCGATCCGGATGAACTGAAAATGCGGATTCTTCGGCCCAGCCCGTAACCTGCCTCAAGCCTCCGTCGGTTCGACCCGCGCGAGAAGCGCATCCACCTGGATCTGTGCGCCCGTTACGGCGTTTAGCTCCGCCACCACGCCGTCGAACGGCGCGGTGAGCGTGTGCTCCATCTTCATCGCTTCCAGGGTCAGCAGCTTCTGTCCCTTGGTGACGGCCTGCCCTTCGGCAACGGCTACCGCGATCACCTTGCCCGGCATCGGCGCCAGGATCGCGCCGGAGCCATCGGCCCCGCCATGCACGCCGTCGCGCCGCCAGGGGGTAAGCAGCCAGGCCTGCCCCTGCTCGGTCACCAGAACGGCGTCGTCAGGCTCCTCGCTGCCTTCTCCGGTCAGCGCGATCTCGACTTTCTCGCCGTCGAGCGAGAACCATGCCGACTGCGCAGGCGCGGCATTGAGGCGGAAGCCGGGAAGCGCGCGCACCGGAACCAGCGAATTGGCGGCCGCCTCCAGCACTTCGTCCGAAGGCCGGGGTGCCTCTGCCATGGCCTCGCCGTCGCGGCCGATCAGGCCGGTGTCGACCTTGCCCGCCGCGAAGTCGGGATGCTGCAGCGCTTTCACGAGGAAGGAGGCATTGGTGCGCACCGGCCAGACGGCGCTGTCTTCCAGCATTTCGCCCAGCCGTTCGCGCGCTTCCTCGCGGTCCTCGCCCCAGGCGATGACCTTGGCGATCATCGGGTCGTAGAACGGGGAGACTTCGGCGCCCTGATAGACGCCGGTGTCGATGCGGCCCCCTTCAGCCTCGCCGAATTCCAGCAGTTCCAGCTTGCCGATGCTGGGGAGGAAGCCCTTCGCCGGGTCTTCGGCATAGAGGCGCGCTTCCATCGCCCAGCCGTCGATGGTGAGATCTTCCTGCGACATCGGCAGCGCTTCGCCGCTGGCAACGCGAAGCTGCCATTCGACCAGATCGACGCCGGTGATTTCCTCGGTCACCGGATGCTCGACCTGCAGGCGCGTGTTCATTTCCATGAACCAGATGCGATCGGCGGAAAGCTTGCCCGAACCGTCGGCGATGAACTCGATGGTGCCGGCGCCGACATAGTCGACCGCCCTGGCCGCACGCACCGCCGCCGCGCAGAGCGCCTCGCGCGTTGCCGAATCCATGCCCGGCGCGGGGGCTTCCTCGATCACCTTCTGGTGACGGCGCTGGAGCGAGCAATCGCGCTCGAACAAGTGGACGACGTTGCCGTGGCTGTCACCGAAGACCTGCACTTCGATGTGGCGCGGGCTGGCGATGTACTTCTCGATCAGCACATGGTCGTTGCCGAACGAAGACGCCGCCTCGCGCTTGCACGATGCCAGGGCGTCGACGAAATCCGCCGGCGCCTCGACCAGCCGCATGCCCTTGCCGCCGCCGCCGGCGACGGCCTTGATGAGCACCGGATAGCCGATCTTGGCGGCCTCTTCGGCCAGGAAAGCCGGCTCCTGGTTGGCGCCCATGTAGCCGGGGGTCACCGGCACTCCGGCCGCGGCCATCAGCGTCTTGGCCGCATCCTTGAGGCCCATCGCGGTGATCGAGGACGGGTTCGGGCCGACCCAGATCAGCCCCGCGTCCTTCACCGCCTGTGCGAACGCGGCGTTCTCCGAGAGAAAGCCGTAGCCGGGGTGGATCGCCTCGGCCCCGGTCTGCTTCGCGGCGGCGATGATCTTTTCGCCAACAAGGTAGGATTCGCGCACGGCCGAGGGGCCGATATGCACTGCCTCGTCCGCCTCGCGCACATGTAGCGCGTCGGCATCGGCGTCGGAATAGACCGCGACGGTACGGATGCCGAGTTCCCGCGCCGTGCGGATGACGCGGCAGGCAATCTCGCCGCGATTGGCGATCAGCAGCGACTGGATCATGGGTGACGCTCCGGGAAACCGTGACGGGTGTGCAGCGCCGCAAGGACGCCCTCGATATCGTTGGCGAAGCCGCCCTCGGCAAAGGCGAGTGCGGGAAGGTTCTGGTTTTCCTCACCCACCGCCGCGACCACCGCCGCACGGGGACGCGGCCAGCCGACGCGGACGACCTCGATATTGCCCGCGCGATCGGGGAACAGCGCCAGCAGGCCCTCCACCGTCACGCAGTCCTTGCAGTAGAAGCGCCGCTCGCCGCCGAACGCCGGATCGGCATAGTCGGTGTCGAGTACGAAGAGAGTATCCTTGGCCATCGCCATCACATCCTGAACACGCCGAACTGCGGCTTTTCGGGGATCGGCGCTTCAAGGCAGGCGGCCAGCGCCAGCCCCAGCACATCGCGGGTCTGCGCCGGATCGATCACGCCGTCGTCCCAGAGACGCGCGGTCGCGTAGTAGGGATTGCCCTCATCCTCGTACTTCTGGCGGATCGGGGCCTTGAACGCCTCGGCCTCCTCGGGCGACCACTTGGCCGCGTCGCGGTGGACGGTGGCCAGGACCGAGGCCGCCTGCTCGCCGCCCATCACCGAGATGCGGGCATTGGGCCAGGTGAACAGGAAGCGCGGATCGTAAGCGCGTCCGCACATGCCGTAGTTGCCCGCACCGAACGAGCCACCGATCAAAACGGTGATCTTCGGCACCGTGGCGGTGGCGACGGCGGTGACGAGCTTGGCGCCGTGCTTGGCGATGCCCTCAGCCTCATACTTGCCGCCGACCATGAACCCGGAGATGTTCTGGAGGAACAGCAGCGGAATGCGGCGCTGGCAGGCCAGTTCGATGAAGTGCGCGCCCTTCTGCGCGGATTCGGAGAACAGCACGCCGTTGTTGGCGAGGATGGCCACCGGCTGGCCATGGATATGCGCGAAACCGCAGACCAGCGTGCTGCCGTAGAGCGCCTTGAACTCGTGGAATTCGCTGCCGTCGACGATGCGGGCGATCACTTCGTGCACGTCGTAGGGCGCGCGCACGTCTTCCGGCACGATCGCGTAGAGTTCCTCGGGATCGTACTTGGGCGGGCGCGGGGTTCGCAGCGGCTGGTCGTGGTGATGCAGCGGGCCGAGGTGGCTGACGATATCGCGCACGATGGTCAGCGCGTGTTCGTCGCTGTCGGCGAGGTGATCGGTCACACCCGACTTGCGGCTGTGCAGATCGCCGCCGCCAAGGTCCTCGGCCGAGATCACCTCACCCGTCGCCGCCTGCACCAGCGGCGGACCGGCGAGGAAGATTGTGCCCTGTTCCTTCACGATCACCGATTCGTCGCTCATCGCCGGCACATAGGCACCGCCCGCTGTGCAGCTTCCCATCACGCAGGCGACTTGCGGAATGCCCTTCGAGGACATCTGCGCCTGGTTGAAGAAGATGCGGCCGAAGTGATCGCGGTCCGGGAAGACTTCCGCCTGGTGCGGCAGGTTGGCGCCGCCGCTGTCGACCAGGTAGATGCACGGCAGGTTGTTCTCCTGCGCGATCTCCTGCGCGCGGACGTGCTTCTTCACGGTGATTGGGTAATAGGTGCCGCCTTTCACGGTGGCATCGTTGCAGACGATCATGCACTGGCGCCCGGAGACGGTACCGATGGCGGTAATCAGCCCCGCGCCGGGAATATCGTCCTCGTAGAGACCCTCGGCCGCGAGCTGGCCCAGCTCCAGCAGCGGAGAGCCGGGGTCGAGCAAGCGCTCCACCCGTTCGCGCGGCAGCAGCTTGCCGCGCGCGACATGGCGTTCCCGCGATTTTGCGTTCCCGCCCAGCGCTGCCGCGGCGACCTTGGCTCGCAATTCGGCAACCAGCGCGCGGTTGTGGGAATCGCGCGCCTGCGCTTCGGGACTGTCGAGATTCAGGCTCGTCTGGAGCACCGGTGCGCTCATGCTTGTTTCTCCGGTCCGGCCATTTCAGCCTCTTCCCAAGTTCGGATGATTTGTCTCACCTATGTAGACAAGCCCAAGCCTCAGCGGAAATTGAAAGTTTCCGCGCTTCGTAATAGATCGTGTCTATGATCGACCAATATCTCCTGCGCTATTTCCTCGCCGTGGCGGAAACCGGCAATTTCAGCCGCGCGGCGCGGGCGGTCAGCGTTACCCAGCCGACGCTTTCGGCGGGAATCGCCAAGCTGGAACGCGAACTGGGCGCGCGCCTGTTCGACAGGGATCGCCAGCGCGTTGCCCTGACCCCGGCGGGCAGCCGCTTCCTCATCCGAGCGCGCCGCATCGCCGCCGAATACGAGCACGCCCTGGTCGAACTGGCCGAGCCTGCCGAGCCCAGCCTGCTGCGCGTGGGCGTGCTGAACACCATCCCCACCTCCCTGATCGGCCGCGCCCTGGCGGCGCATCACGCGCGTTCGGGCGAAGCGCTGGAACTGCTAGACGGCAGTGAGCGCGATCTTGCCGAGCGCCTCGAACGCGGCCGGATCGACGTGGCGCTGACCGCCGTGCGGCCGCACCACGCCCGTTACCAGCCCGAAGTCCTGTCCCGCGAGCGCTACATGATGGTGCTTCCGCCCGATCATCCCCTGGCCGGAGAGCGCGAGGTGCTTGCCGAACAACTCGCGCAGGATCGCATGGCCCTGCGCCGCCACTGCGAGGCGCTGCCCGAGATCAACCGCTTCTTCACCCAGCGCGGCGTGCGCCCGCGCTTCGTGCTCAAGACCACCAGCGACGAGCGCGTCCTCTCGGTAATTCGCAGCGGTGCCGGGATCGGCATGATGCCGGAAGGTTTCGCCGATGGTTCGCTGCGCTTCGTTCCGGTGCGCGATTTCGAATTGGTGCGCGAAGTGGGGTTGCTCCATGCCGCGGCTCCGCGGGAAAGCGCATTCCTGGACAGCCTGCGCCGGCAACTTGGCCTGGCGACGGAGCGAGCAGAGACAGCCTAGGTTGCGAGTTGCTCGCTCAGCGATCGGGCGGAAGTGGCGAGCGCGGTTTTCAGGCTTGTCAGATCGCTGCGCAGGGCCGCGCCGATGCCGATGGCGACGAGGGCGTGGCTGGGCGCGACTCGCCGTTCTTGCCCCGTCTTCCACACCGGGGCGGCGATGACCGTGACCCCGGCGATATAGTGCCCGGCATCGACGGCCACGCCGCTCTCCCGCGCCTCGGCCACCTGGGCGCACCAATCCTCCCATGACGGCGCCTCATCCCAGCGCAGGGCCTCGAATCGGGGCTTGAGGTCTGCAATCTCATGATCGCCGAAAGCGGCGATGCAGCGCCCCGTGGCGGAAACCAGCGCGGGGAAGCGGCTGCCGACTTGCGTCGAGAGCTGAAAATTCTGGCCGGACTGCGACATCGCGGTGACGATGATGTGGTCCAGCCCGAAGATCTGGACGCCGAGCGTGGTCAGCCCGAATTCGCGCGCCACCCGGTCGAGAACCGGCTGGGCAAGGTCGTTGAACTGGTACCGCCGCAGCCAGGCACGGGCGAGCGTCAGCACGCCGGCATCGAGGGCATAGCGCTTGGTATCGGCATCGAAAGCCACGAGATCCTCGGTAACGAGCGCCCGCAAAACATAGAGGCAGGTGCTGGGCACGAGGTTCAGCTCGCGGGCGATGGCCTGCACCCCCATGGGCGTGCCGCGCTTGCCCAGCAGACGCAGTACCGCCGCCGCCCGGGCGATGGCGGGGGCCTTGCTGGCGCGCACGGCGTCTTCGAGAGGGTCCGATCTGCTCATCGTTCAATATACAGAATAACATTCAATATTTACAAAACAAGCCTGCTTCCTCACATTTGTTGAACACAAGGACAAATGGCCGGCCGCTGAGTCGTGTCGGTGCGGAGTGGGATGAGCGATGGTTAGGCTGACCGAACTGACAAGCTATGCCGATGCGCAGGCGCAGGCCTCGTCGGCCGCGCTGTGGGACCTGTTCGACGGCGACCGCAACGTGCTCAACATCGCTCACGAATGCATCACCCGTCATGCCGATGGTTCGGGCCGTCCCGCGGTGCGCATCGCGCATGCAGATGGTCGTGACGAGATCCTGAGCTTCGACAAGATCGCTGCCGGTGCCGCGCGGTTTGCGCATTGGCTGGACGCGGAAGGCGTGAAGCCGGGCGAGCGCATCGCTTTCATGCTGGAGCCCTCGCTGCCGTTCTACGTCTGCCTGTTCGGCGCGATGCAGACGGGTGCGATCTCGGTGCCGCTGTTCACACTATTCGGGCCGGACGCGCTGAAGCTGCGCATCGACGACTGCAAGCCCGCAATCCTCATCACCAATGCCGAGAAGGCCGACCTCGCGCGCGGTGCAGTGACGGCCGAGAATGGGCTGCGGGTGATCGTCGCCGACGATGGCCTGCTGGACGAGATCGCGAAGTTCCCGGCGGCTTATGAGCCGAAGACCAAGGCCGGCGACCTCGCCGTGTTCCAATATACCAGCGGCACCACGCGTGAGCTGCCGGAGGCGGTGAAGCATACGCATAAGGCGCTCGTCACACTGATGTTCGCGGCGCTCTACGGCACGGGAATCCGTCCGGGCGACGAGTTCTTTTGCCCGTCCTCGCCCGCATGGGGACACGGCCTGTGGCACGGCACGCTGGCGCCGCTGGGGCTTGGCGTCACCACCGGGACGTTCGCCGGGCGCTTCGATCCGGTGCGGCTGATGCAGGCGCTGGACGATTACGGCATCACCAATATGTCGGCGGCGGCAACGCACTACCGGATGATGAAGAACAGCGGCGCGGCGGGGAACTTCGCGTTCCACTTCCGCAAGCTGTCCTACACCGGCGAGCCGATTGACCCGGCGACGCTGGAATTCATCGACGAGGCTTTCAAGGTTCCGGTCTGCTCGATGTATGGCACCACCGAGATCGGTGTGGTGCTGGTGAACTATCCCGGTGCGAACGACTTTACGGTGAAGCCCGGCTCGCTGGGCAAGGCGGTTCCCGGGCAGAAGCTGGAAGTGCAGCGCCCCGATGGTACGCCCACCGCGCCCGGTGAGATCGGTGAGCTGATGCTCTGGCGGGGCGGCAATTGGATGACCACCAAGGACCGCGCGAAGATCGACGAGGACGGCTACTTCTACCACTGCGGCCGCGCCGATGACGTGATCATCTCGGCGGGCTGGACGATGTCTGCCGTCGAGATCGAGAACACCATGCTGCGGCATGAGAACGTCCTCGAATGCGGCGTGATCGGCGTGCCGGACGAACAGCGCGGGCAAGTGGTGAAGGCCTTCGTCGTCGCCAACCGAACCGGAGACGATGCCTTCGTCAAGGAGCTTCAGGACTTCACCCGCGAGCGTCTGGCCCAGCACGAATTCCCGCGCGTGGTGGAGTTCGTGGACGAGCTTCCCAAGAACCCGGCCGGCAAGGTCCACCGCAAGATGCTGCGCGACCGGGAGGCGGCGAAGGCCGCTGAAGCGGTCGGCTGAAAACCAATCTCGAGAATTTAGGAGAGTACCGAAATGGCAACCACAGCAGAGCCCCAATCCAAGTTCCCCAAGATCACCGAGGCCGGCCTCGACGATCTGCGCGCCCGCATCGGCGTGAAGATCGAGAACACCGTCGAGCCGTGGAACTATGAAGCCACCCGCGACGCGATCCGCCACTATGCCCACGGCATCGGCGACGACAATCCGCTGTGGTGCGATCCGGAATATGCCGCGAAGACCAAGTACGGCTCGATCGTCGCGCTGCCTTCGTTCCTGTTCACCACCAGCCGCATCGTCTCGGGCTACTGCGGCGGTCTTTCGGGCGTGCACGCCATGTGGGCGGGTGCCGACTGGACCTGGCACAAGCCGGTGCTGCGCAACGACACGATCACCACGGTCGCCTATCTGAAGGATCTGGTCGAGCATCAGACCAAGTTCGCCGGCCGCTCGTTCCAGCAGATCTACCACGTCGACTTCTTCAACCAGAACGGCGAGCAGGTTGCCGGTGCCGACTCGTGGGTGTTCCGCACCGACCGTGACGAGGCGCGCGAGCGTGGCACCAAGTACACCGAAGCACGCGGCCGCGTGGAGCCGTTCACGCAGGAACAGCTGGACGAATTCTACGACATCTACGACCAGGAAGAGATCCGCGGCGCCACCCCGCGTTACTTCGAGGACGTGAACGTCGGCGACAAGCTGCCGCCGATGATGAAGGGCCCGATGACCGTCACCGGCTTCATCTGCTACGCGCAGGGCTGGGGCGGCCTTTACATCCGCGCCAACAAGCTGGCCTACAAGATGCAGAAGGCGCACCCGGGCCTGGGCATCCGCAACCGCTTCAACGTGCCGGACTGCCCCGAGCGCGTGCACTGGGACGAAGCCTTCGCTCTCGAAGTGGGTGCGCCGGGCGCTTACGACTACGGCCCGGAGCGCTGCTCGTGGCTGACGCACCACATGACCAACTGGATCGGCGACGACGGCTTCCTCACCAAGTCCGACTGCCAGATCCGCCGCCACAACCCGGACGGCGATGCCATCATCATCACCGGCGAAGTGACGCGCAAGTTCGAGGAAGGCGGCAAGAAGTTCGTCGAAGTGGCGCAGAAGGCCACCACCCATCGCGGTGAACTTTCGGCCTTCGGCACCGCCGTCGCGGAACTGCCCAGCAAGGCATGATCGTCGGCAGTCCCGCATAACGGGGGAGCGATTTCGGCCCGGACCTTTGCGAAAGGTTCGGGCCGTGTCGTATGCTGGCCCGGAAAAGAGAACGGAGTGGAAATGGGACAGGATCAGGCGGCAAGGCCGCAGTTCGATGCCAATGGTGACGTGCGCGTTCCTGCCTTTGTCCTGCCCGTCTCCACCCTGCTGAGCGAAGAGGCCGCGGCGATGCAACGCGCCCGCGCAGAGACACCGGCGTTCGACGCGGCGGGTGAGCAGGAAGCCGATGTCGCGGTGCGGCGTGAGCAGATCAATGCTTATGCCGCGCAAGGTGTCGCGCGGCTGCGCGAGAACTTCGCAGTCGAGATCGTGCTCAGGGTGATCGGCGGCGTGGAGGTGCTGGACGTCACCCCCGCCGATAGTGGCCACGATCCGCAGCGCGTGCTTATCAATCTGCACGGCGGCGCCTTCACCGTCGGGTGGGACGGCATCGCGCTGATGGAGGCGATCCCCATCGCTGCACTCGGCAAGTTTCGCGTCGTCAGCGTCAACTACCGCATGGCGCCGGAGCATCGCCATCCGGCCGGCGTCGAGGATGTCGCGGCGGTCTATGCCGCGCTGCTGACGGACTATGCGCCTGGCCGAATCGGCATCTACGGCGGATCGGCAGGCGGCGCGCTCACCGCCCAGGCGGCGGCATGGCTTCCGGCACATGGACTGCCGCAGGCGGGCGCGGTCGGCATTTTCGGCGCGGGCGGCGTGCCGTTCGGGGCCGGAGAGTCGGCCTACGTCGCAGGCTATATCGACGGCTCGTTCCCACCGCCGCCCGCTGACGGCAGCACGGCCATCGACATCACCCGTGGCTATTTTGACGGCTGCGACCCGCGCGATCCCAGCGCCTGGCCGGGCTATCACCTCGATGTGCTGGCCACGTTCCCGCCCACGCTCGTCATCACCGGCACCCGCGCCATGGACCTCAGCCCGGCGATCTTCACAAACTCGCAATTGCTCAAGGCAGGCGTGCGCTCGACGCTGATCGTGGGCGAGGGAATGGGCCACTGCTACCACTACAATATCGGCATTCCCGAGGGGCGTGATGCCGTGGCGGCGATCCTCTCCTTCTTTCGCGAGAACCTGGCCTGATGTCTGCAAAAGAACCTTGGGCCGGCCCGCTCGCCGGGGTGCGGGTGATCGATTTCACCCGCGTTCTTGCCGGCCCCGCCGCCTCGCTGGCGCTGGCCGACATGGGCGCCGAAGTGTTCAAGATCGAACCGCCCGGCACTGGCGATGAGACGCGCACTTTCCCCCCGGTCCGCGATGGCGAGAGCCACTATTACCTCGCGGTCAATCGCGGCAAGAAGTCCATCGTCGTCGACCTCAAGAGCGAGGAGGGGCTGGCGCTCGTCCGCGATCTGGCGGCCAAGTGCGACGTGCTGGTGGAGAACTACCGCCCCGGTGTGATGGACCGATTGGGCCTTGGCTACGAGGCGATGAAGGCGATCAATCCGCGCCTTATCTACTGCTCGATCTCCGGCTATGGCCAGACCGGCCCGCTGAAGGACCGGCCGAGTTTCGATATCGTGCTCCAGGCCATGTCCGGCGCGCTCTCCATGAACGGCGAGCCGGACGGACTGCCGACCAAGCTGGGCATTCCGCTGGGCGATCTGGTTGGCGGGATCAACGGGCCGATCGGCATCCTCTCGGCCCTCTACGAGCGCGAGCGGACCGGCGTGGGGCGGCATATCGACGTCAGCCTGATGGACGGGCTGATCGGTATGCTCGGCTACATCGCGCAATTGGCCTTCTTCAACGGCACCGACCCGAGCCGGGTGGGGTCGCAGCATCCCAACCTCGTGCCCTACGGGATATTCCCGGCGCGGGAGGGTTCGATCGTCGTCGCCTGCCTGACGCCGGGGTTCTGGAGCCGCATCTGCCGCTCCATCGAGCGGCCCGAACTGATCGAGGATCCGCGTTACGACACGCTGGAAAAGCGCCGCGATGCCAGGGCGGAAGTGAACGCGATCGTCAGTGCCTTCACCGAGCGGTACACGGTGGACGAACTTGTCGCGGTCTTCACCGCGCATGAAGTGCCGCACGCGCCGATCCTCGGCGTGTCCGAAGCGCTGGCGCAGCCGCAGGCGGTGGAGCGCGAGATGGTCGTGGAAACGCAGCACAAGACCCTGGGGCCGATCCCCATCGTCAATCGCCCGATCCGCTTCACCGATGCACCGCAGCCGGTGCCGACCGCGCCGCCGGTGCTGGGCGAGCACACCGATTTCATTCTGGAAGACGTGCTCGATCTATCGCCCGAGCGGATCGCGGCGCTCAGGGCGTCGGGCATCGTTGCGTGAGGCCCGAACCTTCGTCATTGCGAACGCAGTGAAGCAATCCAGGGCGGTTGGGGCGGCCCTGGATTGCCGCGCGGCTTTGCCGCTCGCAATGACGATGAGTGGAGATGACTATGCCAGACCTGCGCTTCGATAACCGTGTCGCCGTGATTACCGGCGGCGGGCGCGGGCTGGGCAGGGCCCATGCGCTGCTGCTGGCGAGCCGGGGCTGCAAGATCGTGGTCAATGACCCCGGCGTGTCGATGGCGGGCGACGCCACCGAAGAAGGCCCCGCCGAAGCGCTGGCCGGGGAAATCCGTGCCATGGGGGGAGAGGCCGTCGCCAATACCGACAGCGTCGCCACGCCGGAGGGCGGGAAGGCGATCGTCAAGTCGGCGCTCGATGCCTTTGGGCGGATCGATATCCTGATTCACTCGGCCGGCAATGTACGACGCGGCAGCCTCGGCGAACTTGCCTACGAGGATTTCACCGCCGTCCTCGATGTCCACCTGAAGGGGGCCTATCATGTGGTGCGCGAGGCGTTTCCGCACATGATGGCGCAGGGCTACGGCCGCATCGTGCTGACCAGTTCGATCAACGGCCTCTACGGCAAGTCGGACAATGTGACTTACGCGATGTGCAAGGCCGGTTTCATGGGCCTGTCCAACACCGCCGCGATCGAGGGCCAGCACGCCAATGTGAAGTCTAACCTGATTGTTCCGGCGGCCGTCACCCGCATGTCGGAAGGGATCGACACCAGCCAGTTCCCGCCGATGGAGCCTGAGCAAGTGGCGCCGATGGTCGGCTACCTCTGCCACGAAAGCTGCGAGGCTTCGGGCGAGATGTTCGTCGCCATGGGCGGCCGTCTGGCGCGCGCCAAGATCGTCGAGAACGAGGGCGCCTTCCGCAAGGACTGGAGCCTGGAGCAAGTCGCCGCCGAGATCGGCGCGATCCGCGATGGCGGCGAGACGCTGGCATTTCCGCCAGTGCCGGACGGGCAGCTCGAACATCTGCTCTATGGCTTCGGCATGATCCGCGCCGCCACGGCCTGACCGCCAGAACGGAAAAGCCCGCCCGGTCTCGCGACCGGACGGGCTTTCCTGAAAAACGACCCCCGGGTGGGTGGAAGGGGTCGCTGTTCCTCCTGGATCAGAAGTTGGCCGTGAAGCCGACGAAGATCGTACGGCCCAAGGCGTCGTAGACACCGGGGTAGGTATTGCCGTTGCCAAAGTTCTGCAGCAGGCCCGAGTCGAGAGCCGGCGGATCCTTGTCGAACATGTTGTTCACGCCTGCGCGCAGGGTGAAGCGCTTGTCGATCGCCTGGGTCAGCGACAGGTCGAAGTAGTTGTAGGCGCTGATCTTGCGGTTCACGACGGTCTTGTCTGCCGAAAGCAGCGGATTGTCGGTCAGGCTCGACAGCTTGGTGCCGCCGATGTGGCGCCAGGACAGCGAGACGGTCGTGTCGGTGGGCGTCATCCACGAAAGACGCGCGACATGGCGCCATTCGGGGGTGGGCTGGCCGCAAGTATAGCCGAACAGGCCCTTGCAGTCGTAAGAGCCACCATCGGGCACCGGCTGGGAAACCTGCTCGATGAGGTAGGTGCCCACGAGACCCAGATTGACGCTGCCCAGATTGCCGACGTCGAAGGTGTAATCCGCATTCACGTCGAGACCGGAGGTCTTGAGGTAGCCCGTGTTCATCGTGGTGGAGATGATGTAGCCCGAATTCTGGCCGAAGACCTGGCCCGAGCGCGGATCGCGAACGAACAGGCCGCAGAAGTACGGATCACCCGTGGCGGCGCACTGACCCATGATCAGCGACGGCGCGATCGAACCGATGTAGTCCTTCACCTTGATGTTGTAGTAGTCGATCGACAGCGAGAAGCGGCGCAGCGCCTGCGGTGTGATGACGACGCCAAGGGTATAGGTGTCCGCGGTTTCGGGCTTGAGTGCGACGTTGCCGCCGCCAAGACCGGAGCACTGGTCGGACGGGCATCCGGGGATGCTGCCGTACATGGCCTGG
>Ga0160437_1000087_pt1 | contig 55503 bp, 49 predicted proteins | sample HID1975I_E0MG_FD_108227 | JGI IMG/M metagenome (GOLD analysis project Ga0160437, IMG submission 108227) | Enriched soil microbial communities from UW Madison campus, WI, USA - HID1975I_E0 MG | ecosystem: Environmental > Terrestrial > Soil > Unclassified | place: USA: Madison, Wisconsin... | reverse complement strand
CCGGGACTCGGGACTCGGGACTCGGGACTCGGGACTCGGGACTCGGGACTCGGGACTCGGGACTCGGGAAAGGCGAATACGGCGGCTGCATCCGCGCAAGGCCGGGTTCCGGGCCACGGCGCCCCGTGCGGTCGCGACCGATGAGAAGCGCCCGCGGCACAATGCCGTCCCAAGGGAAGAGGGCACGTCCATGCCGATCGAAGCCGCACTGATCAAGCCTGTCGTCGACGCCCTGATGGGGCTGTTCAAGCAGGGCGACAACCTGCGCCTGAAGCACAACGCCGAGGCCGCGCTGCGCGAAGCGATCCGCGAGCTGCTGCTGGCCAGCCCGGACGACAACAAGGCCGAGGCGCGCATCGCCATCGCCAAAGCCGCCGGCATCCTGTCCGAGGACGTGGTGCTGGCCGAGGACATGCTGCGCAAGACCCGCGCGGCCAGCGCCCGCACCCGCGGCAAGGCCGCGACCGGGCGCAAGCGCAAGCCGGCCGCCGACAGGGCCCCTGCGAAGAAGCCCGCGCAGCCGGCGGCAAGGAAGACGGCGAAGAAGGCCGCCACCAGGGCCGCGGCGAAAAAGACGGCAGCGAAGAAAACCGCCGGCAAGGCCTGAGCCACGCCGCTGGCGCGAACGCCGGCCGCCGCGCACTATCCGCCGCATGGACAAACTCTTCCCCGCGCTGTGCCTGGCGTGGTTCGCCAGCGAATGCTGGATCCTGCTGCGGCTGCGCTCCGGCGACGCTGGCCGCCGTCGCGATGGCGGCACGCTGCGCGTGCTGGTGGTGGTGATCTTCGCCAGCATCGCGCTGGCCACCGGCTTCGACGGGCTCGACGTGGCGCGCTTCGCGCGGCCGCTGCAGGCGCCGCTGTGGTGGCTGGGCATCGCGCTGATGGTGGCGGGGATGCCGCTGCGCTGGTGGTCGATCCATGTCCTGGCCCGGCACTTCACCGTCGATGTCGCCATCCGGCCCGACCACGAGCTCATCCGCAGCGGCCCGTACCGGCTGCTGCGCCACCCGTCGTACACCGGCCTGCTGATGACGTTCGCCGGCTTCGCCCTGTGCCTGGGCAACTGGCTGTCGCTGGCGGCGATGGCACCGGTGGTGCTCGCCCTGATGTGGCGGATCCAGGTTGAGGAGCGCGCGCTGTCCGCGGCGTTCCCGGACGGCTACCCGGCGTACGCGCGCACGACCAAGCGACTGCTCCCGTACGTCTGGTGAACCGCGGGCCCCGGCGCACGGCGGGGACTAGAATCCCCGCATGACCAAGACCCTCCTCGTCACCGGCGCCACCGCCGGCTTCGGCGCCGCGATCGTCGGGCGCTTCGTCTCCAACGGCTGGCGCATCGTCGCCACTGGCCGCCGCGCCGACCGCCTGCAGGCGCTGGTCGACCGCCACGGCGCCGACCGGGTGCATGCCGCCGCCTTCGACATCCGCGACCTCGACGCGATGCAGGCCGCGCTCGACGCCATCCCCGCCCCGTTCCGCGACATCGACGTGCTGGTCAACAACGCCGGCCTCGCGCTCGGCACCGCGCCGGCGCAGCGCGCGGACCTGGCGCAGTGGCGGCAGATGATCGACACCAACGTCACCGCGCTGGCGGCGATGACCTACCGCCTGCTGCCGACCCTGATCGAGCGGCGCGGCGCGATCTTCAACATCAGCTCCATCGCCGGCAGCTATCCGTACCCCGGGGGCAACGTCTACGGCGCGACCAAGGCCTTCGTCACCCAGTTCTCGCTCAACCTGCGCGCCGACCTGCACGGCACCGGCGTGCGCGTGACCTCGATCGAACCGGGACTGGCGGAAACCGAGTTCACCCTGGTGCGCACCGGCGGTGACCAGGCCGCGTCCGATTCGCTGTACGCCGGCACGCATCCGATCACCGCCGCCGACATCGCCGAGTCGGTGTGGTGGATCGCCAACCTGCCGCCGCACCTGAACGTCAACCGCTTCGAGCTGATGCCGGTGAGCCAGTCGCCGGCGGGGTTGCAGATCCACCGCGACCCCTGAATCACTGCCGATCCGGGGCGCCTACTTCGCGTCCCACTCGTGCACGATGACCTCCGACGATCCGCTCTCGTGCAGCGGATCGGCGTGCGCGGCCGCGATCGCATCGTCCAGGCTGCCAGCGAGCAGCAGGTAGGCACCGCCACTGCGATCGCTGAAGGGACCGGCGAGTTCAAGCCGGCCCTGCGCGCGAAGTCGGTCCAGGTGCGCGTAATGCGGTTCGATCATTGCCGGGTCGAATGCAGGCTTGCGCAGGGTCAGCACCAGGTAGCGTTTCATCGGTTTCGCGTGGCCTCGTCCGGTCCGTAGCCGGTCAACCCGGCCTCGAGCGCATCGCTGCGCAGTGTTGCAGGAGAGTTGTTTCCGGCAGGTGGAATCCCCGCCACTGCCGGCGTATGCGGGCGGGCGTAGTATCCGCGCAGGAAACTCCCGCGCAGCTTCAGGAACGGCCGCTCCACCGCGTAATACAGCAACGCGGCCGCGGCAATCGAGGCCGCGCCGTATGCCAGCCACGCCAGGATGCCGCTGCCTTCCAGCACGCTGCCCCAGTGCGCCTGCACCACGCCATAGACCGGTTTGTGCACCAGGTACAGGCTGTAGGAGATCGCTGCGATCCAGCCCGCGCCCGGCACGGCACGTGCACCGAGCGCGCCGCGCGGCTGCGCGCCGGCAAACACCAGCAGGGCGAGCGCCAGCGACAGCACGGGCCAACCGATGCTGTTGGCGAGCAGCCCCACGCGGTCGCGGAACAGCCAGAACGCCAGCGCCAGCACTGCCACGCCCAGCAGCGCGAACAGGTTGGCGTGCGCGGCGGCACGCGCCCACGACTGCGGTCGCCAAGCCTGCCACGCCGCCAGCATCACCCCCATCAGCAATCCGTCGAGGCGACTCCAGGTCGGATAGTAGATGTCCTCGACGAACCAGTTGCGCGGTGGTTGCAGCGCGTCGAAGTTCAGCCACACCGTGGTGCGGATGGCAATGCCACCGAGCAGGATGGCAATGCAGGCCGCCCAGAATCTTGTCGATGAAGGCCGCCGCGACAGCAACAGCGCCAGCGCGGGGAACAGCAGGTAGAAATGCTCCTCGACGCACAGCGACCAGGCATGCGAGAACGCACTGTTGCTGCCGTAATCGATGGAAACGTTGACGATGAACAGCGCGAACTTCCACCACGGCTCCATCCCCGGCGCCTCGCGGAATCCCGGCCACAGCAGGTAGATCGCCAGCACCGCCCAGAACGCCGGCAGGATGCGGAACACGCGCTTGAGGTAGAACGTACGCAGCGAGGGTGCCGTGCCCTGCGCCAGCGGCCGCAGCAGCTGGCCGCCGATCAGGTAACCGCTGAGCACGAAGAACAGGTCGACGCCCATCCAGCCGTAGCGCGACAGCCAGCTCCAGTCCGGCCCGAGCCCGCCGACGACGAAGCTGTGGAACTGCATCGTCCACAGCACCGCAATGGCGCGCAGCAGGTCCAGGCCGGGCAGGCGCGGCCGCGATCCACTCATGCCCTCTGGCCGCGCGCCGTGGGCAGCGCAGGCGATGCCCCGCTGCAATGGAATGGCAAGCCGGCAAGGTCGCGGCTGCGCACCCCGGCCCGTCCGGGATGGACGGGCGGTCGAGGCGGCGGTCGGTTGGCGAGGCTCACGCCAGCGGCGTGTCGTCGAGGTAGGTGTAGCCGGTCAGCCCTGCTTCCAGCGCGTCGTTCAGCCGCTGCGCCTCGTCGGCCGGCAGGTCCGCGGCGGCGACCTTGTCGCGGTAGGCGCGGCGCAGGTCGTCGATGACGTAGCCGACGTAATCGAGCATCACGTCGGTGGTGTCGCCGCGGCGCTGCTGGACGATCGCGTAGCCGTCGCCGTCGAGGGTGACCTCGATCGCGTCGGTGTCGCCGAACAGGTTGTGGATGTCGCCCAGGATCTCCTGGTAGGCGCCAACCAGGAAGAAGCCGATGCGGTAGCTCTCGCCGTGGCGCAGCTCGTGCAGCGGCAGCGAGGTATCCAGGTCCTCGTTCTCGACGTAGGTGTCGATCTTGCCGTCCGAGTCGCAGGTCAGGTCGGCGATGATGCCGCGGCGCGTGGGGGCCTCGTCGAGGCGCTCGATCGGCACGATCGGGAACACCTGGTCGATCGCCCAAACGTCGGGCATCGATTCGAACACGCTGAAGTTGACGAAGTACTTGTCGACCAGCCGCTCGTCGAGCTCGTCCAGGACCGGCCGGTGGCTTTTTTCGGCGTAGGTCAGGCGCGCGCGGACCGCGTGGGCGATGGCGTAGAACAGGTCGTCGATGCGCGCGCGATGGACCAGGTCGAGCTGGCCGAGCGCGTACAGCGACAGGCCCTCGGCGTGGAAGTGCTGGGCTTCGTGGAACAGCTCCACCGCCGGGCGCTCGTCGAGTTCGGCGTGGATGGTGCGCAGGTGGCGGATCACCGCCGGCTCGTCGTCGTGCTCGTCGGGCACGCGGCCCTCGGGCGCGGGCTCGACCTCGGACACGTTGGCTACCAGCACCGCATGGTGCGCGGTCATCGCGCGGCCGCATTCGGTGACGATGCGCGGCGCCGGCAGGTCGTTGGCCGCACAGGCGTCGGCCAGCGGCTGCACGATGCTCGACGCGTACTGGGCGACGCCATAGTTGACCGAGTTGTAGCTGCGCGAGCGCGTGCCCTCGTAGTCGACGCCCAGGCCGCCGCCGACGTCGACGTAGTCGATCCGCGCGCCGAGCTGCGACAGCTCGACGAAGTAGCGCGTCGCCTCGCGCATGCCGCGGGCGATGTCGCGCACGTTGGAGATCTGCGAACCCATGTGGAAGTGCAGCAGCTTCAGCGCGTCGCCCATGCCGGCGTCGCGCAGCGACTTCCACAGGTCCAGCAGCTGGCGCGGGCTGAGGCCGAACTTGGCCTTGTCGCCGCCGGAGTTCTGCCACTTGCCGGCGCCCAGCGAGGCCAGCCGCATGCGTACCCCGAGCACGGGGTCCACGCCGAGCGCCTGCGCTTCCTCCATCACCAGCCGCAGCTCGGAGGGCTTCTCGATCACGATGAAGGCGTTCATGCCCAGCTTGCGACCGATCAGCGCCAGGCGGATGTACTCGCGGTCCTTGTAGCCGTTGCAGATGATCAGGCCACCCGGGCGCGAGAGCGCCAGCACCGCCATCAGCTCGGGCTTGCTGCCGGCCTCCAGGCCGAAGCCCTCGCCCGCGTGCGCGGCCAGCGTGCCGGCGACGCCGCGGTGCTGGTTGACCTTGATCGGATAGACCGCGGTGTAGGCACCCGCGTACTCCCAGTCCGCGCGCGCCTGGGCGAAGGCGGCCTGCAGCGTGCGCAGGCGCTCGCCGAGGATGTCCGGGAAACGCACCAGCAGCGGCAGGTTGGCGCCCTGCGCCAGCGCCCGGTCGACGACCTCCGGCAGCGCCACCGCCAGGCCGCCCGCGCCACGCGGGCGCACCAGCACGCGCCCGCGGGCGTCGACGTCGAAATGGCCGCCGGCCCAGTGCGGGATCGAATAGGTCTTGCGGGCCTGGTCGGGCGACCACGCGGTCATGGCGGCATCCTGGAAAAGCAGGCGCGCAGTTTAGCGGCTCGCCCGCGAAGAAGGCGGTGATCGCGCAGACCATGCCGGGGGCGGCGCGCACGCTGGCGCTGCACGGCGTTCGCTACAATCCCGGCCCCACTCGCGCACGTTGCCACCGATGACCGACACGACCTGGATGTACGAGAACTTCGAGCCCGCCGGCTCGGCGATCGGCTACCGCGTGACCCGCAAGCTGGACGAGGTGCAGTCACCGTTCCAGAAGATCGAGATCTACGAGTCGACCGACTGGGGCAACCTGATGCTGATCGACGGCGCGATGATGCTGACCACGCGCGACAACTTCCTCTACCACGAGATGATGTCGCACCCGGCGCTGTTCACCCACGCCGCGCCGAAGCGGGTGGTGATCATCGGCGGCGGCGACTGCGGCACCCTGCGCGAGGTGCTGCGCCACCCGGGCGTGGAGCAGGCGGTGCAGTGCGACATCGACGAGCAGGTCACGCGGATGTCGGAGAAGTACTTCCCCGAGTTGTGCGAATCCAACGGCGATCCGCGCGCGCAGCTGCTGTTCGACGACGGCATCGCGTACATGGCCAACTGCGCACCGGGCAGCGTCGACATCGTGATCGTCGACTCCACCGACCCGGTCGGTCCGGCCGAAGGCCTGTTCAACAAGGCCTTCTACGAAAGCTGCTTCCGCGCGCTGGCCGGCGACGGCATCCTGGTGCAGCAGTCCGAGTCGCCGCTGGTGTTGCTGGATCTCATCAGGGAGATGCGCGGTGAGATGCGCAAGGCCGGGTTCACCGCGTTCCAGACCCTGCCGTTCCCGCAGCCCTGCTATCCGACGGGCTGGTGGAGCTGCACCCTGGCGCGCAAGGCCGATGGCTTCGAATTCCGCGAGGCCGACGCCCGCGGCAAGGCGTTCTCGACGAAGTACTACAGCGCCGACATCCACAGGGGCGCGGCCACGCTGCCGCCGTTCGTGGCCGGGGCGCTCGACCTGTAGCCCCCTGTCCGCGGCCTTCCCGGGCACTTTGCCAGCCACCGGTTGCCTGGCAGCCCGACAGCCACGCCTCCGGACGGGGTCCGTGCGGGCGGGCATCGTCGCGTCCGGCTGAACAGTGTGTGTCCGTGGTAGCACGCGAATATGTCGGAAAAATGTTGAAATCGCGTTATATTTAGTGAACCACGCGGTACAGCATGGCCACGTGCCCTCCCCCAACGCGAGCCTCGTGCGGCGCGCCCGAGACGGCGCCGCGCAGACAAACCGATGAACACCTGCACCCATTCCCTCGTGCCGTACGCGCCGGATGCGCACGTGCGCATGCTCAAGCGCGGCACCCGCCTGCTCGAACCCGACGTCTACGTGGCCTCGGTCGGCACGCGCCAGGCCGTCTTCAAGGACTACCGCCGCTACCGCTGGACGCCGCTCTCGCCGCTGGCGCGCCTGCTGGTGCGCCGCGAAGCGCGCATCCTCGACCGCCTGTCCGGCTGGGGCTACGCACCCGCGCTGCTGGGCACCATCGGCGGGCTGGTGCTGGGCATGGAGTTCATCGACGGCAAGGTGCTCGGCCACGACGTGGCGATGGTGTCGGACGAGGTGTTCCGGCGCCTGAAGTCCGCCGTCGCCACCCTGCACGCGGCCGGGATCGCCCATAACGACCTGCACCGCTCCAATATCCTGGTCAACGGCGGCATGCCGATGGTGGTGGACTTCGCCTCCGCCCTGCTGATGCCGGCCTGGCTGGCGCACAGCCCGCTGGGCCGCCAGCTGCGCCGCAGCGACCTGGCCAACGTGGTGAAGCTGCAGTCGCGCCTGACCGGCACGCCGCCGTCGCCGGCCGAGGCCGCGGTGCTGGCCGAACCGCGCTGGGTGCGCACGATCCGCAACGCCTGGAAGCGCCTGTACCGCGGCAAGGCCTGAGCGGCCGCGCCGCTACAGCGCGTCGCCGTCCAGCTCGCCGGTGCGGATCCGCACCACCCGGTCCAGGTCCCAGACGAACACCTTGCCGTCGCCGATCTTGCCGGTGCCAGCGGCCTTCATGACCGCCTCGACCACCGCGTCGGCCTGGTCGTCGGTGACCGCGACCTCGAGCTTGATCTTGGGCAGGAAGTCGACCACATACTCCGCACCGCGATACAGCTCGGTGTGGCCCTTCTGGCGGCCGAAGCCCTTGACCTCGGTGACGGTGATCCCGGCCACGCCCGCGTCGGCGAGCGCCTCGCGCACGTCGTCGAGCTTGAACGGCTTGATGATCGCCACCACCATTTTCATCGCTTGCGGTCCCCGGCCTGGATGCGGCCAGCATAGCGCGGCGGCCCGCCGCGGCGAACACGCATGCCGGCGGCAACGTCGGGATTTCCCTACCCGAACACGCGGCGTGCGCCGATGGCATCGCCACCCCCGCTGCGCCAAGCTGCCCACGTCCCCCGGTCACCCAACAGGAATCCAGGAATGATCGACCTCACCCACATCGACGACCTCGCCCGCCGGCTCAGCAGCCTGGTGCCGCCGTCCCTGCGCGATGGCCGCGAGGAGATGCAGCAGAACTTCAAGGCCGTGCTGCAGTCGGGCCTGTCCCGGCTGGACCTGGTCACGCGCGAGGAGTTCGACGTGCAGCGCGCGGTGCTGCTGCGCACGCGCGAGAAGCTCGACGCGCTGGAGCGCCAGCTCGCGCAGCTCGAAGGCGGGCTGTCCGGCGCGCGCACCCCGCCGCCGACCAACTAGGCCGGCGGCCATGTCGCTTGCGCTCGTGCACGGACGTGCGCGCGCAGGGGTCCACGCGCCGGAAGTCCGGATCGAGGTCTATCTCGCCGGCGGCCTGCCGCGGATGAACATCGTCGGCCTGCCCGAGGCCGCGGTCCGCGAATCGCGCGACCGCGTGCGCGCCGCGATCCGCTGCGCGCAGTTCGAATTCCCGCAGCGCGCGATCACCATCAATCTGGCCCCGGCCGACCTGCCCAAGGACGGCGGCCGCTTCGACCTGCCGATCGCGCTGGGCATCCTCGCCGCCAGCGGCCAGGTGCCGGTGCAGGCGCTGGCCCAGTGGGAGTTCCTCGGCGAGCTGGCCCTGACCGGCGAACTGCGCGCGGTCGACGGCGTACTGCCGGCGGCGCTGGCGGCCGCGCGCGCCGGGCGGCGGCTGGTGGTGCCGGTGGCCAACGGCAGCGAGGCCGCGCTCGCGAACGGCCTCGACGTGCGCACCGCGCGCACGCTGCTGGAGGTCTGCGCGATGCTCGGCGGCAGCCGCGAACTGCCCGCCGCGGTCGCGCCGCCCGTGGCCATCTCACCGGGGCCGGACATGCGCGACGTGCGCGGCCAGCTGCGCGCGCGGCGCGCGCTGGAGATCGCCGCCGCCGGCGGCCACCACCTGCTGCTCGTCGGCCCGCCGGGCTGCGGCAAGACCCTGCTCGCCTCGCGCCTGCCCGGCCTGCTGCCCGAAGCCGACGAAGCCCAGGCCCTGGAAACCGCCGCGATCACCTCGATCAGCGGCCGCGGCCTGGACCCGGCGCGCTGGCGCGAACGCCCGTACCGCGCGCCGCACCACACCGCCAGCGCGGTGGCACTGGTCGGCGGCGGCGGCGAGCCGCGACCGGGCGAGATCTCGCTGGCGCACAACGGCGTGCTGTTCCTCGACGAATTGCCCGAGTGGGACCGGCGCGCGCTGGAAGTGCTGCGCGAACCGCTGGAGTCGGGCCTGGTGACGATCTCGCGCGCGGCGCGGCAGAGCGAATTCCCGGCGCGCTTCCAGCTGGTCGCGGCGATGAACCCCTGTCCCTGCGGCTGGGCCGGCGACGTCTCCGGGCGCTGCCGCTGCAGCCCCGACGTGATCAACCGCTATCGCGGACGCATCTCCGGCCCGTTGCTCGACCGCATCGACCTGCACGTGGACGTCCCGCGGCTGCCGCCTGCGCAGCTGCGCCCGGACGCACCGGAAGGCGAATGCAGCGCCGACATCCGCGCCCGCGTCGAGGCAGCGCACGCATTGCAGCTGCGCCGCGCTGGCCAGCCCAACGCGCGCCTCGGCCAGGCCGCCACCATGGCCGCCTGCCGCCTGTCCGACGCAGACCAGCAGCTGCTCGAACGCGCGATCGACGCCCTGCAGCTGTCCGCCCGCGCCATGCACCGCATCCTGCGCGTGGCCCGCACCATCGCCGACCTGGCCGGCAGCGAAGCCATCGCCACCGCGCACCTGACCGAGGCGCTGGGCTACCGCGGCATGGACGCGCGGCAGTCGGTGCGGGCGGCCTGAGCCAGGCGCCCGCGCGGCGACGCACGGGCGCCGGCATGAAGAAACGCCGGGACATGCCCGGCGTTCGATCTCCCGCTGACTGTGCACCGCTGCCACCGCGCGGGAATCCCATCGGGTCCCCGCAGGACGTCGGCATCTGCGCGCCTCACTGGTCCGTTGCCATGCCGACAGGCACGGCGACGGGGCCCGGGATCAGCCGCCCGACCCCATCCCGGAACTTGGCGGCTTGGGCGCCATCAAGCCCTGTCGGCCCTGCCGCCAGGCGTCCTGCGCCTGGTCGCGCTGGCGCTTCATGTCGGCCACGCTCCGGCACACGGTGGTGGTCCGGTGCGTACCGGTGGCGCGCTCGCGCCGGCAGACCTTCCGTTCGCCGTCAGCCTCGGTGGCCAAGGCATCGATCCACCCGAGCGTCTGCCGGGCAGTCGCCTGGTCGGCCGGCGCCAGTTCGTCGAGCGTCTGCTTGCCGTCGATCAGCAGCATGAGCTGGTCCTGCTTGCCCAGCAGCTCCTGGCGCTTGGCGGCGGGAATGTTGTCCCAGCCGCCCTCCTCGGCCTTGACCGATGCGCGGATCTGGGCCTGCTGCGACACGATGTCGGACACGCGGTTGCTGGTGCCACTGCCGGCCTGGGCGGCCGTGGAAAATGCGACTGCGGCCAGGGCGAACAGCCCGGCCTTCAGGAATTGCGTCTTCATGGGTGCTGTATTGCCTCGCGGAATGGATCACGCGGACGCCGACGCCCTGGACAGGCGCACGCCCCTGTGTATTGCCGACGTTGCCGACGGTTCGACGATAGCCCTTCGCCCACGGCTTTTCCATCTTCGCCGGCACCTTGCAGCGCTCGGCGGGCCGTGACGCCCATTCAGGCAGTCGCGGCGCGCGCGGCCCATGGCAGAAACGCGTGCCCTGCCGCCGCCCCGCGGACGGCTGGCGTCAGCGCGCGCCTGTCAATTGGCGCCCGCCTGCGCACCCATGGTCGAATTCTGCTGGCCCTGGCGCATGAAATCGCTCGCCCCCTTGCGCCAGCGCTTCATGTCGCCGACGCTGCGGCACACGGTCTGCGTGCGGTGCGTGCCGGTCAGTTTTTCGCGAATGCAGACCATGCGCTCGTTCTCGGCCTCCAGGGCCAGGGCATCGAGCCGGTCGAGCTTGCGGTAGGCAGCTTTCCGCTCGGGCGGGTCGAGGTCGCCAAGCGTTTGCTTGCCGTCAATCAGGCGCATGAGCTCGTCCTGCGTGGTGATCAACTCCTGCCGTTTCAAAAGCGGGATGTTGTCCCAACCGTTCCTTTCCGCCTCGGCATCGGCGCGGATCTGCTGCTGCTCGGACACGATGTCCGCTATGCGCCGACTGTCATCGTTGCCCGCCTGCGCCGTGCCGGCGAGCGCAAGTGCGACCAGCGCGAACAGCATTCCCGCCAGTCCGGCCCGCTTCGTTCCGCCTTTCATGACCTCTCCCTCCATCGGGCATCCGGGGCAGGCGGCGCCGGCCTGGCACTGCCGCCCTGCCAGGCCGACGATACCCCCGGAGCATGAGGGAGTCACCCCGAACCAATCGCGGGAAACACGGCGCCACGCGGCACCGGCCCCCGCGGCGACCGTCAGGCCGCGCGGGTTTCGAACTGCGCTTCCTCGGTCGAGCCCTTCAGCGCCACCGTCGACGACTGCGCGCCCTGGATCGCCTGCGTCACCGTGTCGAAATAACCGGTACCGACCTCGCGCTGGTGCCGGACTGCGGTGAAGCCGCGGTCGGCGGCGGCGAACTCGGCTTCCTGCAGCTCGACGAACGCGCTCATCTGCCGCCGCGCGTAGCCGTGGGCGAGGTGGAACATCGAATAGTTCAGCGCGTGGAAGCCGGCCAGGGTGATGAACTGGAACCTGTATCCATACGCAGCGATCTCCCGCTGGAATTTCGCGATCGTGGCGTCGTCCAGGTTTGCCTTCCAGTTGAAACTGGGCGAGCAGTTGTAGGCCAACAGCTTGCCGGGGTACTTCGCGTGGATCGCCTCGGCGAACTTCCGTGCGAACGCCAGGTCCGGCTTGCCGGTCTCGCACCACACCAGGTCCGCGTACGGCGCGTAGGCCAGGCCGCGGCTGATCGCCTGGTCCAGGCCCTTGCGGGTCTTGTGGAAGCCCTCGACGGTGCGCTCGCCGGTGCAGAACGGCTTGTCGTTGTCGTCGACGTCGGAGGTGACGAGGTCGGCGGCCTCGGCGTCGGTACGCGCCACGATCAGCGTCGGCACGCCCATCACGTCCGCGGCAAGACGCGCGGCGGTGAGCTTCTCGACCGCCTCCCGGGTGGGCACCAGCACCTTGCCGCCCATGTGGCCGCACTTCTTCACCGATGCCAACTGGTCCTCGAAGTGCACGCCGGCCGCGCCCGCCTCGATCATGCCCTTCATCAGCTCGAAGGCGTTGAGCACGCCGCCGAAGCCGGCCTCGGCGTCGGCCACGATCGGCTGCAGGTAGTCGATGCCGTCGCCCTGGCCTTCCGCGTGCTGCAGCTGGTCGGCGCGCAGCAACGTGTTGTTGATGCGCCTGACCACCGCCGGCACCGAATCGGCCGGATACAGCGACTGGTCCGGATACATCTGCCCGGCGAGGTTGGCATCGGCGGCCACCTGCCAGCCGGACAGGTAGATCGCCTTCAGCCCCGCCTTCACCTGCTGCATGGCCTGGTTGCCGGTGAGCGCGCCCAGCGCGTTGACGAAAGGTTCGGAATGCAGCGACTTCCACAATTTCTCGGCGCCGAGCCTGGCCAGCGAATGCTCGACGTGCACGGTGCCACGCAGGCGCACCACGTCCTGCGCGCAGTAGCTACGGGTGATGCCGTTCCAGCGCGGGTTGTTGCTCCAGTCGAGGTTGAGCTGGTCGGCGGTTGGCAGAGTTTGCGTCTTCATGGCAGCGATCCTCGGGATGTTGAAGTCGTTCCCGTCAAAAGAGACCGGGGCTTTGAAGCCCTCCCCTTCAAGGGGAGGGTTTGGGTGGGGATGGGTTTGGGTGCGGCGTGAGGGAACTGGATCCAAAGGGTTGTTTGGTTCTCCGGGAGCGGACGGGAAACCCATCCCCACCCCGGTCCGTCCGGCCCGGCGCAGCGCGCCGGGCGTTCGGTCGGCATGTGCGGCAATGCCGCACAAACAGGCCGACCTCACCCCCTTGAAGGGGAGGGGGAAAAGCGGGCTTCGGCTCACTCGAGTCGTTCATAGGCGGGCAAGGTCAGGAACTCCTCCAGCGTGTCGCGCTGGGTCAACGCCTCAAGCAGCGCGATCGCCTCGGGCACGCGCGCCGCGCCCGGCACCTCGCGGCCGGACAGGCGCGAGGGCAGGCACAGCAGGGCGCGGTCGAACAGCGCTTCGTCGATGTCGGTGCCGTCGTCCAGGTGCAGCGGCGCCTCAGCATGCAGCCACTGCCACAGCTGCGCGCGCGCGATCTCGGCGGTGGCGGCGTCCTCCATCAGATGGTGGATCGGCACGCAGCCATTGCCGTCAAGCCACGCGGCCAGGTAGCGCACGCAGACCTCGACGTTGTTGTCGAAGCCGGCGCGGGTGATCGTGCCGGTGCACGGCTGCAGCAGGTCGTCGCGGCTCGCCAGCACTTCGTCGCGGCCGACGTGGTGCTGGTGCGGGCCGCGCATGCGCTCGTCGAACACCTGCCGCGCGACCGGGATCAGCGCCGGGTGCGCGACCCAGGTGCCGTCGTGCCCGGCCCCGACCTCGCGCAGCTTGTCGGTGCGCACGCGACCGAGCGCGGCCGTGTTGGCGTCGTCATCGCCGGCGATCGGGATCTGCGCGGCCATGCCGCCCATCGCGTGCGCGCCGCGGCGGTGGCAGGTCTGGATCAGCAACTCCGAATAGGCGCGCAAAAACGGCTGCGCCATCGTCACCTGGCCGCGCTCGGGCAACACCCGGTCGGGATGCGCGCGCAGGGTCTTGATGTAGGAAAAGATGTAGTCCCAGCGGCCGCAGTTCAGGCCCACGATGCGGTCGCGCAGCGCGTGCAGGATCTCGTCCATCTCGAACGCCGCCGGCAGCGTCTCGATCAGCACGGTGACCTTCATCTGCCCGCGCGGCAGGCCGAGCGCGGATTCGATGTGCGCGAGCACGTCGTCCCACAGCGCGGCCTCTTCCATCGACTGCAGCTTGGGCAGGTAGAAGTACGGGCCGCGGTCCCTGCGCGCGAGCGCGGTGGCGTTGTGGAAGGCGAACAGGCCCAGGTCGAACAGGCTCGCGGACAGGCGTCCGCCCCTTCGACTCTGCTCAGGGCAGCCGTCGACCAGCACGTGCTTCTCGTCCAGGTGCCAGCCGCGCGGACGCACGATCAGTACCGCCTGCTGCGCGAACGGCTTGAGCGCGTAGGCCTTGCCGTTGCCGGCGGTGAACGCGAGCGTGCCGGCGACCGCCGCGCGCAGGGCGCGCTGGCCCTCGACCAGCCGCGCCCAGGTCGGCGCGGTGGAATCCTCGAAGTCGGCCATGTAGCAGTTGGCGCCCGAGCCCAGCGCGTTGATCACCATCTTCGGGTCGACCGGCCCGGTGATCTCCACGCGCCGGTCGAGCAGCGCCTTCGGGATCGGCGCCACCCGCCAGTCGCCGTCGCGGATGGCACGGGTGTCGCTGCGGAAGTCCGGCAGGCCGCCGCGGTCGAAGAACGCCTGGCGCTCGCGACGGGCGGCCAGCAGCTGCCGGCGGCGAGCGTCGAAGCGGGCGTGCAGGCCGGCGAGGAAGGCCAGCGCCGGGGGCGTCAGCAGCGCGTCCTGGCCTTCGGCGCGGGCGATGACCTCGATGCCGGCGTCGGTGGGGGATTCGCTGAGCACTGCGGACATGGCGGGTTCCTGTCGATGGAGAGGAACCCGAACATCCGCCCGGGCAATGTATTTGACAACACAGTTTTTTCAATGCTAATCATTAGTTCAACTAATAACTGGCTTGGAAATGGCCGAAAACCGGGCGTCTGCGCCCCGTTTTGCCTACAAGGGCGACCGCCTCAAGCCGCTGCGCGCCTTTTGCCAGACGGCGCGGCTGGGCTCGGTGTCGCGCGCGGCCGAGGCGCTGTACGTCAGCCAGCCGGCGGTGACCCAGCAACTGCAGGCGCTGGAACGCGAGTTGGGCGTACGCCTGTTCGAACGCAGCGGCCGGCGCCTGGTGCCGACCCGCGAGGGAGAGACCCTGTACGAACTGGCGCGGCCGCTGGTCGAGGGCATCGACGGCCTCGGTGGCGCCTTCCGCGAGAAGCTGCGCGGGCTGGATGCCGGCGAACTGCACGTGGCCGCCGGCAGCTCGACCATCCTCTACCTGCTGCCGAAGATCGTGGAAGCCTTCCGCGCGACGCAGCCGGACGTGCGCCTGATCCTGCACAACGTCACCGGCGCCGGCGGGCTGGACCTGTTGCGCTCGGACGAAGTCGACCTGGCCGTGGGCTCGATGCTCGACGTGCCGGCCGATCTGGACTACGCGCCGGTCTACCGCTTCGACCCGATGCTGATCGCACCGCCCGGCCATCCGCTGGCGGACAAGCGCGAGCTGGCGCTGGCCGACCTGTCGCCCTACGGCCTGATCCTGCCGCCCAGGCGCCTGACCACCTACCGCCTGGTCGACCTGGTGTTCCAGCAGAACCGGGTGCCGTACACGGTGGCGCTGGAAGTCGGCGGCTGGGAGGTGATCAAGCAGTACGTGGCGATGGGACTGGGGATCAGCATCGTCACCGCGATCTGCCTGACCGACGCCGACCGCGAGCGCCTGGCCGCGCGCTCGCTGGCGCGCTGGTTCCCACGCCGCAGCTACGGCGTGGTGATGCGCAAGGGCAAGTACCTGTCACCGCAGGCGCGGGCGTTCGTGGATCTGATCAAGCCGGACCTGTTCACCCGCGAGCACGATCGGGTCGGGCATTCGGCGCGGTAGCCGACGCCGGGGCAGTGGGTGCGGCGATGACCTGCCCCGCAAGCCGACCGCGGCCATGGCCGCTCCCGCAACTGCAGATTCCGGGTACTGCGGCTCTGCTGCCGCCAAGCGGGGAGGATTCGGCTTACAGCGATGCCTTGATCGGTGCCGGCAGGGCGCCACGGCGGGACGCGCGCAGCCGCACCGTGACGTAGGACAGCGCCGCCGCGGCGATGCAGGTGTAGCCGAGCAGTTCGATGCTTTCCTCGGCCGCGTTCTTGAACACCCGCAGGTACTGGTCGCCGAGCAGGCCCTGCCAGATCGCGGACACGCCGAACAGGCGCGAGTACGCGACCACCACCACCAGGCCCAGCGTCAGCACCGCGCCCTGGCGCGACTGCACGAACCGCGCCAGGCTCGACAGCGCGCCACGCCAGTCGCGCAGCGCGTACAGGCAGCAGCCGACCGCCAGCAGCCCGGCCGGCACGACCCAGGCGCCGTGGAACAGCAGCACGTCGAACACCGCATCCAGTTCGCGCACCAGCATGCACGCGAACAGGCCGGCCGCGAGCACGGCAAACGCACGTTCGTCGCGGGCGTGTCGGGCCAGCCTGGCGAAGGCGAGCACCGTCGCCGCCAGGAAGCACTCCTGGGTGAGCTCGACCAGCGACCTCTCGCCCACGCCATCGCGCAGCCAGTACACGTCGCACCAGAGCATCAGCAACGGCAGCAGCGCTGCCGCGCAGAACAGCAGCGTGCGGCGGGCGTGGGCGGCAATCGCCGCCAGGTCGCGACGAACGTCCGCGTCCTGCGGCCGGGGCCGGGCGCACGCGGCGTGCGTGCCGTCAGGCCACCTGCGCATCGTGGTCTTCGCGGGTGTCGTCGGCGTCCGCGTCGCCTGCCGGCAACTCGCGCCGGGACGCGCGCGCCAGTTCGGCGTTGACCGTGGTCGCGGTCTCGGCGGCCTTCTTCGCCGCAAGGCAGCGCGCGCGCGCGTCCGGGCACAGCACCTGCATGTAGTCCGAGTCGAAGCTCAGCCGCTCGACCAGGAAGTCGACGAAGGCGCGGATCTTGGGCGAGGTGACCTGGCCGCGCGGGAACAACGCATTGAGCGCGTATTCCGGTCCGGTCCAGCCGGCGAGCACGCGGCGGATGTAGCCCTGTTCGGCATAGGCCTTGACCATGATGTCGCTGGCCAGCATCAGGCCTTCGCCGCACAGCAGCGCGCCGCGCACGGCGGCCGGGTCGTTGGCGACCATGATCGGCTCGATCGGGTATTCCACCGTGTTCTCGCCGTCGCTCAGCGGCCAGAAATAGTGATTGTTGCGATGCATCTTCTGCATCCCGAGGGTGCGGTGGTGCTGCAGGTCGTCCGGGTGCAGCGGCTCGCCGTGGCGTTCGAGGTAGGCCGGGCTGGCGTAGACCTGGGTGCGCAGCACGGTGAGCTTGCGCGCGACCAGGTTGGAGTCGGGCAGGTTGCCGATGCGCAGGGCGACGTCGAGTTCCTTGTCGATCATGTCCAGCGATTCATTCGCCAGCAGCATTTCCACCCGCACCTCCGGATGACGGGCATGGAATTCGCCCAGCAGCGGCGCGATGCGTTCGATGCCCAGCGAATACGGCGCGGTGACGCGCAGCCAGCCGCGCGGGCCGCCCTGCAGCTGGCTCACCGCGCTCTCGGCTTCGTCGAGTTCGCGCGCGATGCGCTGGCTGTGCTCGTAGTAGACGTTGCCGGCCTCGGTGAGGCCGAGCTTGCGCGTGGTCCGGTGCAACAGCTGCGCGCCCAGGCGCGCTTCGAGTTCCTGCACCTTGCGGCTGACGGTGGTCTTGGGCAGGCGCAGGGTGCGCGCGGCGGCGATGAAGCTGCCCTGCTCCACTACCTTGACGAAGACGAGGGTGTCGTTGAGGTCACGGGCCATGGGAGTGCTCCGTTGTGGACGCGGCACTCGATGATCGATTCGAGTGGCTTCCGGCTTGCCTCCCCCGCATGGCGGGGAAGAACAAGGGTGGGGGATGGATCCGGGCATTGGCCCAGACGGGGGACAATTATTCCCCGTTTTGCCGGCTAATCAAGTGCCGGTCGAAGGCTTACCTTGTGCCGCATCCCGCCAAGCGAGCCCCGCAATGCGCGCCCCCGTCCTTCATCCCCTGCTCCGTTCCAGCCTGGTCCTGCTGGTCCTCGCGGACCTGCTGTTGCTGGCTTCTTTCGTTTTCAATCAATGGTTTGACGTAACCACCGGGCAGGCCTGGGGCCTGGCCGCCCTGCTTGCGCTGCCGCTGACCATGCTGGCGATGCCCCTGGTCGACACGGTGCTGGCAAGCCTCGAATCCCGGGCCGACGACGACTTTTCGGGAGACAAAATCCCGGGAGCGGGACAATGAGCATTGTCCCTCGTCACAGTCTTGTGGTCCTGGGCGCGACCGGCACCATCGGCGGCGCCGTGGTCGAGGCCGCGCTGAAGGCCGGTGCATCGGTCGTCGCGGTCGGCCGCGACGCCGATGCGCTGTCGGCCCTGCGCGAACGCCACCCGGGCGCCGACTTCACCGCGATCGACGCCTCGGTCGGCAGCGACGGCGAGGCGGCTGCGCTGGCCCGGCGGCTGCGCGAACTCGACCGCCCGCTGTCGGGCGTGGTGGCCGCGATCTGCGGCGACTGCGGCCGCGGCCGCGTGCTCGACCAGCCGGCGGAGTTCCTGCGCAAGCGCCTGGACGAAGACCTGCTGCCGCACCTGTTCGCCGCCCGCCACCTGCTGCCGCTGCTGGCCGGGCACGACGATGGCCGGGTCCCCGGCTACGTGCTGATCGGCGGGCCCGGCGCGCAGCATCCGTGGGCCGGCTACGGCCACCGCTCGATCGGCGCGGCGGCGCTGCGCATGCTCGCACGGGTGCTGCACGACGAGGCGCGCGCGTTCCCGGTGCAGGTGCAGCTGCTGGCGGTCGACTCGCCGGCGCGCACCCACGCCAATGCACGCCACGCCTGCAATTCGTGGCCGAGCGCGGCCTCGATCGCGCGGCGCGCCCTGGACATGCTCGATCCGCATGATCGCCAGCCGGTACGCGCAGTCGTCGATTACGCCGCGCGGCCGCTGGGCTTCGATCCGTGGAGCGACGACCTCGACCTGCCGCCCGCGCCGGACCACGCGCCATCCCGGCCGGCCGCGCATGCCGCGCCGCGGGCCGACCGCCCTCCGCCGATACCGCCGCAAGAATCCGAACGCCAGCACGACCTGCTGCCAGCACGCTGTCTGCAGGACGCGCGCACCCTGCTCGACCAGCTCGGCGCCCCCCACCCGAATCCCAATCAGGAAACCTCCCCCCGATGAACGCCACCCCCTCCCCCAATCGCGTCTCCCCCGCCTTTCCCCCCGCGATCCGCTCGGGTGCGCCCGGCGGATATGCCCGTCGCGCCCCGGTGCGCACTTCGCTGGCGGTGCTCACGCTCGCCTCGATGATCGCGATTGCCGTTTCCGCCTGCAGCAGCAGTGAAGCCGCCCCCGGCGAAGGCATGCCGCCGCCGCCCGAAGTCAGCGTCGCCACCGTGCTGAGCAAGCCCGTGCACCAGTGGGACAGCTTCAACGGCCGCGTCACCGCGGTCGAAAGTGTCGAGCTGCGCCCGCGCGTGAGCGGCTACGTGCAGCGGGTTGCGTTCAAGGAAGGCCAGGAAGTGAAGAAGGGCGACCTGCTGTTCGTGATCGACCCGCGCCCCTACAAGGCGGCACTCGACCAGGCCAATGCGCAGCTGCAGCGCGCCCGTGCCGAAGCGAAACTCGCGCAGGCGCAGGACGCGCGTGCGCAGACCCTGATCGAAGCCAAGGCGATCTCGCGCGAGGAGTTCGAGACCCGCAAGGCCGCCAGCGCGCAGGGCAACGCCGGCGTGCAAGCGGCCGAAGCCGCGGTCGCGGCGGCGAAGCTCGACCTGCAGTTCACCCAGGTCCGCGCGCCGATCGACGGCCGCATCGGCCGCGCCATGGTCACCGAGGGCAACCTCGCCCAGGCCGACTCAACCCTGCTGACCACCCTGGTCTCGCAGGACCCGATGTACGTGTACTTCGAGAGCGACGAGCAGACCTACCTGCGCTACGGCGACCTGGCGCGCAAGGGCGAGCGCACGCGTTCGAGCAACCCGGTGCGCGTGGGCCTGGCTGACGAACAGGGCTTTCCGCACGAGGGCACGGTGGACTTCGTCGACAACCAGGTCGATCCGGCCACCGGCACCATCCGCGCCCGCGCGGTGCTGCCCAACCCCGACCGCGTGCTCACCCCCGGCCTGTTCGCCCGCGTGCAGGTGCAGGGCAGCGGCGAGTTCGAGGCCAAGCTGATCGACGACAAGGCCGTGCTCACCGACCAGGACCGCAAGTACGTCTACGTGCTCGGGCCGGACAACACCGCAGTGCGCAAGGACGTGCAGCTGGGCCGGATGATCGACGGCCTGCGCGTGGTGCAGTCGGGCCTCGACGCGAAGGACAAGGTGATCGTGCACGGCGTGCAGAAGGTGTTCATGCCGGGCATGCCGGTGGCGCCCAAGACCATCGCCATGGGCGACGACGCGCCCGCGCCCGGGCAAGCGGTCGCGATGAAGTAGCCAAGAGCTGCAAGCCGCGGAAGCACGGGCGCGAAGGCGCGCCCGCGCGGTGACGACGCTTCCCCCTCGTCGGGCAACGCCGGCCGCGGTGCAGAGGCCGCCGATCCTCCCCGTCCCTCCCCTCTCGCGGGGAGGATCGGCCAGGGCCTCCGAAGCAATACGCCAGCCCCGCCGCACGCGGGGACGGGCGCCCCATTCCCAACGCCGCGCGCCGGATGGCCGCGCAAGGAACACACCATGGACTTCTCCAGATTCTTCATCGACCGGCCGATCTTCGCCGCGGTGCTGTCGATCGTGATCTTCGCCGCCGGCCTGATCTCGATCCCGCTGCTGCCGATCGGCGAATACCCCGAAGTGGTGCCGCCGTCGGTGGTGGTACGCACCGTGTACCCGGGCGCCAACCCGAAGGTGATCGCCGAGACCGTGGCCACGCCGCTGGAAGAAGCGATCAACGGCGTCGAGGACATGATGTACACCAAGTCCGTCGCCGGCTCCGACGGCGTACTGCAGATGACGGTGACCTTCCGCCCCGGCACCGACGCCGACGACGCCACGGTGCGCGTGCAGAACCGGGTCAGCCAGGCGCTGGCGCGACTGCCCGAGGACGTGCGGCGCCAGGGCGTGACCACGCAGAAGCAGTCGCCCACCTTCCTGATGGTGGTGCACCTGACTTCGCCCAACGGCAAGTACGACACCCTGTACCTGCGCAACTACGCGCGCCTGCACGTCAAGGACGCGCTCTCGCGCATTACCGGCGTGGGCGACGCGCAGGTGTTCGGCGGCGGCGACTACGCGATGCGCGCCTGGCTCGACCCGGACAAAATCGCCTCGCGCGGGCTGACGGCAGGCGACGTGGTGCGCGCGATGCGCGAGCAGAACGTGCAGGTCTCGGCCGGCCAGCTCGGCGCCGAGCCGATGCCCAGCAGCGACTTTCTCACCCTGATCAACGCCCAGGGCCGGCTGCACAGCGAGCAGGAGTTCGGCGACATCGTGCTCAAGGCCGGCGATGACGGCGAGGTCGTGCGCCTGTCCGACGTCGCGCGGCTGGAGCTGGGCGCCGGCGACTACACCCTGCGCTCCAAGCTCGACGGCAAGAACGCGGTCGGCATCGGCATCTTCCAGGCGCCGGGCGCCAATGCGCTGGAGATCCGCGACTCGGTGATCGCGACGATGGACGAGATGTCCGCGCGCTTCCCCGACGACATCAAGTACGAGGCCGTCTACGACACCACCATCTTCGTGCGCGACTCGATCAAGGCGGTGGTGACCACACTGCTCGAAGCGGTGGTGCTGGTGGTGCTGGTGGTGATCCTGTTCCTGCAGACCTGGCGCGCATCGATCATCCCGCTGATCGCGGTGCCGGTGTCGATCGTCGGTACGTTCGCCGCACTGCACCTGCTCGGCTTCTCGATCAACACGCTGAGCCTGTTCGGCCTGGTATTGGCGATCGGCATCGTGGTCGACGACGCGATCGTGGTGGTGGAGAACGTCGAGCGCAACATCGAGGAAGGATTGAGTCCGCTCGCCGCCGCCCACCAGGCGATGCGCGAGGTGTCCGGGCCGATCATCGCGATCGCGCTGGTGCTGTGCGCGGTGTTCGTGCCGATGGCGTTCCTGTCGGGCGTGACCGGGCAGTTCTACAAGCAGTTCGCGGTGACCATCGCGATCTCCACGGTGATCTCGGCGATCAACTCGCTGACGCTGTCGCCGGCGCTGGCCGCGCGCCTGCTCAAGGCGCACGACGCGCCGAAGGACCGGCCGACGCGGCTGATCGACCGCCTGTTCGGCTGGCTGTTCCGGCCGTTCAACCGCTTCTTCAAGCGCAGCTCCGACGGCTACCAGGGCGTCGTGTCGCGCACGCTCGGCCGTCGCGGCGCGGTGTTCGTGGTCTATGCGGTGCTGCTGGCCTCGACCGGCCTGATGTTCAAGGCGGTGCCGGCCGGCTTCATCCCCACCCAGGACAAGCTGTACCTGATCGCCGGCGTGAAGCTCCCGGAAGGCTCGTCGATCGCGCGCACCGACGAGATGCTGTCGAAGGTGGCGGACATCGCGATGCACACCGAGGGCGTCGCCCACTCGATCGCCTTCCCGGGCCTCAACGCGCTGCAGTTCACCAACACGCCCAACACCGGCGTGGTGTTCCTGCCGCTGGAACCGGCGAACAAGCGCCACCGCAGCGCGGCCGAGATCAACGCCGAGATCAACCAGAAGATCGCCGGGCTGCAGGAAGGCTTTGCCTTCTCGCTGATGCCGCCGCCGATCCTCGGCCTGGGCAACGGCAATGGCTACCAGATGTTCATCGAGGACCGCGGCAACCTCGGCTACGGCGCGCTGCAGGACGCGGTGGCGGGCATGCAGGGCGCGGTGTCGCAGACGCCCGGCATGGGTTTCCCGATCACCAGCTACCAGGCCAACGTGCCGCAGCTCGACGCCGAAGTCGACCGGGTCAAGGCCAAGGCGCAGGGCGTGCCGCTGACCGAGCTGTTCGACACCCTGCAGACCTACCTGGGCTCGGCCTACGTCAACGACTTCAACGAGTTCGGCCGCACCTGGCAGGTGATCGCGCAGGCCGACAGCAGCTTCCGTGACGACGTACAGGACATCGGCAACCTGCGCACCCGCAACGACCGCGGCGAGATGGTGCCGATCGGCTCGATGGTGAAGATCCACGAGACCTACGGCCCCGACCCGGTGCTGCGCTACAACGGCTATCCGGCCGCGGACCTCGCCGGCGAAGCCGACCCGCGGATGCTGTCCTCCGCGCAGGCGATGGACACGCTGACAGCGCTGGCGTCGAAGGTGCTGCCCAACGGCATGGCCATCGAGTGGACCGACCTGAGCTACCAGCAGTCGACCCAGGGCAAGGCCGCGCTGGTGGTGTTCCCGCTGGCGATCCTGCTCGCCTTCCTGGTGCTGGCCGCGCTGTACGAGAGCTGGACGCTGCCGCTGGCGGTGATCCTGATCGTGCCGATGTGCATGCTCTCCGCATTGCTCGGCGTGTGGCTGACCGGCGGCGACAACAACGTGTTCGTGCAGGTCGGGCTGGTGGTGCTGATGGGGCTGGCGTGCAAGAACGCGATCCTGATCGTGGAGTTCGCACGCGAGCTGGAACTGCAGGGCAAGGGCATCGTGGCAGCGGCGCTGGAAGCCTGCCGCCTGCGCCTGCGCCCGATCGTGATGACCTCGATCGCCTTCATCGCCGGCACCGTGCCGCTGGTGCTCTCGCACGGCGCGGGCGCGGAGGTGCGCTCGGCGACCGGCATCACGGTGTTCGCGGGAATGATCGGCGTGACCGTGTTCGGCCTGTTCCTGACCCCGGTGTTCTATGTCGCGCTGCGCAAGCTGGTGACGCGCAGCGTGACAGCGGACCCGAAGCCGGAGCCCGATGGTTACGCGGAGGTGTCCCATGGCTGAGCCCGCGCCGCGCATCCCGTCGATCGACGACATCCGCTGGCTGTTCGAGCAGCTGCAGATCGACCCCAATACAGAAGGCGGGCCGAAAACCCCGCCTCCGCCGCCCGCCGGCGGACACGAGGAGACCTCCCATGATTGACCACAAGCCCACGGCGTTCGCGCTGCTGAAGGTCGCGGCGTTGACCGTCGCGCTGTCGGCCTGCACCGTCGGCCCCGATTTCGTCCGCCCCGACATGGCGGTGCCCGATACCTTCATCCAGTCGCCGGATGTCGCCGCGGGCGATGCCGTGCCGGCGACCGACGCCGCGTTCTGGCAGGGTTTCGGCGATCCGCAGCTGACGGCGCTGGTCGAGCAGGCGCTGTCGGCCAACCACGACCTGCGCATCGCGCTGGCGAACTTCGACCATGCCAACGCGCTGCTGCGCGGATCGAAGTTCGACTACTTCCCCACCATCACCGCCAGCGCCGAGGGCAGCGACAGCCGCGCCAGCGCCGACCAGGCGCCGGGCGTGGCGCGCGATGACCGCGACGGCGAAAGCTACAGCGCCGGCGTCAACGCCAGCTGGGAGCTGGACCTGTTCGGCCGCATCCGCCGCGGCGTCGAGGCCGGCCGCGCCGGAACCGCGGCCAGCGCGGCGGACCTGGCGGCGGCGCAGGTGGCGATCGTCGGCGAGGTCGCGCGCACCTACTTCGACCTGCGCGGCCTGCAGGAGCGGTTGCGCGTGGCGCAGGAGAACGCCGGCAACCAGCGCGAGACGCTGCGCCTGGTCGATGCGCGCCTGGATGCCGGACGCGGCACCGACTTCGATACCGCCCGCGCCCGCGCCCAGCTGGAGACCACCGCCGCGCGCATTCCCGCGCTGGAGGCGCAGGTCGCATTCGACATGCACCGGCTCGCGGTGCTGGTCGGCAGGACGCCCGACGCGCTGGTCGCCGAGCTCGCGCCGGCGCGCGCGCTGCCCGAACTGCCGGCAAAGCTCGACGCGGGCACGCCCGGCGACCTGCTGCGCCGCCGCCCCGACGTCGCCGCCGCCGAACAGCGCCTGCACGCCGCCACCGCGCGCATCGGCGTGGCCACTGCCGACCTGTTCCCGCGCTTCACCCTGGGCGGACTGATCGGCAGCCAGGCGGTCGACACCGGCGCCCTGTTCGAACGCGACAGTGAAACGCGCTTCGTCGCGCTGGGCATCGACTGGTCGTTCCTCGACATCGGCCGCGTGCGCGCGCGCATCGCCGCGGCCGACGCCGACGCCGAAGGCGCGCTGGCGCGCTACGAACAGACCGTGCTGCTGGCGCTGGAGGACACCGAGAACGCGCTGGTGCGCTACGGCCGCGCGCGCAGCGAGGATGCGCACCTGGAGCGCGCGGCCATCGACAGCGCCACCGCCGCGCGGCTGGCACGGGTGCGGTTCGACGCCGGGGCGGTCGACCTGTTCGAGGTGCTCGACGCCGAGCGCACCCAGCTGCAGGCGCAAGACGCCTTCGCCGCCGCGCGCAGCCGCAGCGCGATCGGCGCGGTGTCGCTGTACACCGCGCTGGCCGGCGGCTGGCCGGACAACCTGCCGGTGCGCGAGGCGATCGGGCAGCGCTGAGGTCCGTGGCAGAAATATCGTACGGTGGACACCTTTCACGCGTCCCGGAGTCCCCCATGCGCAGTCCACTCGCCATCGCCCTGTCCGCATGCCTCGTCGCGCCCGTCGCCGCCGCCGAAGCGCCCGCCGCGCCGCCCGCCACGCAGGCGCTGCTGCATGACATCGGCACCGCCCCTTCGGCCGCGCGCATCGAGGCCGACGTCCGCAAGCTGGTGTCGTTCGGAACGCGGCATACGCTGTCGGACACGCAGTCGGACACGCGCGGCATCGGTGCCGCCCGGCGCTGGGTCCACGCAGAGTTCGAGCGCATCTCGGCGCAGTGCGGCGGCTGCCTGGAAGTGATCGACGTCGGCGACACGATTTCCGGCGAGGAGCGCATTCCCGAGCCGACCGAAGTGGTCAGCGTGCTCGCGATCCAGCGCGGTACCGCGGACCCCGGCCGCTACGTGATCATGAGCGGCGACATCGACTCGCGCGTATCGGACGTGATGGACTTCACCTCCGACTCGCCCGGCGCCAACGACAACGCCTCCGGCGTCGCCGGCACGCTGGAGGCCGCGCGGATCCTGTCGAAGCACAAGTTCGCCGGCACCATCGTCTACGCCGCGCTGTCGGGCGAAGAGCAGGGGCTGTTCGGCGGCAAGATCGTCGCGGCCAGGGCGCAGAAGGAAGGCTGGCGCATCGAGGCGATGCTCAACAACGACATGATCGGCAACATCGCCGGGCTCAACGGCGTGATCGACAATGCCACCGCGCGCGTCTTCGCCGAAGGCACGCGCGCCAACGAGACCGCGGACGAAGCGAAGCAGCGCCGCTTCACCGGCGGCGAACTGGATTCGCCCACGCGCAACCTGGCGCGCTACATCGACCGCATGGCCGACCTGTACGTGCCCAACCTCGACGTGATGATGGTCTACCGCCTCGACCGCTTCGGCCGCGGCGGCCACCACCGCCCGTTCAACGACCTCGGCTGGCCGGCGGTGCGGGTGATGGAAACCAACGAGAACTACCACCGCCAGCACCAGGACCTGCGCACCGAGGATGGCGTCGCCTACGGCGACGTGATCGAAGGCGTGGACTTCGACTACGTGGCAAAGCTGACTGCGCTCAACGCCGTCAGCCTGGCCGGCATGGCATCGGCGCCGCCGCCACCGGCGGAGGTGTCGATCGAAGGCGCGGTGACGGCCGACACCACGCTCAAGTGGACGCGGCCGCCGGCGTCGCAGGCGCCGGACCTTGCCGGCTACAAGGTGTACTGGCGGCTGACCACCGAGCCGCAGTGGACGCACAGCACCTATGTCGGCGACGTGACGCAGCACACGCTGGAGAACGTGGTGATCGACAACTATTTCTTCGGCGTGGCGGCCGTGGGCAAGGACGGCTCGGAGAGCCCGGTGGTGTTTCCGGGGGCGGCGGGCAGCTTCGGCGGCTATTGAACTGCGCACGCCCTGTGGGAGCGGCCATGGCCGCGATGGCGTGCACCCGCATCGCCAGGGCATCGCGGCCATGGCCGCTCCCACACAACCACACATCGCGGAGATGTCACAGGCCGGCAGCGTGGATCGTCGAACAGGCAAGGCACTCCGCCTGATACGAGGATTTCCCCCATGAAAGACAGCAACACCATCCGCTACCCGCAACAGGCCCCTGGCGTCATGCAGGCCCTGGCCCAGGTCAACCCGGCCATCAACGCCCTCGGGCTCGAACCCGGACTCCACCACCTGGTGGTCCTGCGCGCCTCGCAGATCAACGGCTGCGCGCACTGCGTGAAGATGCACACCCAGGACGCGCGCAAGGCCGGCGAGACCAGCGAGCGCCTCGACCGCCTCGTGGTGTGGCAACACGTGGACGACTACACCCCGCGCGAGAAGGCCGCGCTGGCGTTCACCGAGGCGATGACGCGGCTCGACGACCAGTCCGTGCTTCCCGGGCTGCGCGCCGCGCTGCGCGAACACTTCACCGAGCAGGAGGTCGCCGCGCTCGGCGCGGACATCGCGATGATCAACCTGTGGAACCGCATCTCCATCTCGAACCAATGAGCCCCAACCAGTGACGATGCAGGCCCGCGATTGCCTTGCGCAGTTCGAGCAGGCCCGCCCGGGCCTGCTCGGCCTGGCCTACCGCATCCTCGGCTCGCGCGCCGACGCGGAGGATGCAGTGCAGGACACGTTCCTGAAATGGCAGGCCAACGACCGCAGCGGCATCGACAATCCCGGTGCGTGGCTGACCACCGTGTGCACGCGCCACTGCCTCGACATCCTGCGCTCGGCCGACCGCGCACGGGTCGAATACGTGGGCCCGTGGCTGCCCGAGCCGGTGCAGACCGCCAACGACGAAGCGTTCGGACAGGCCTCGCCGGAGCATGCGGCGACGCTCGCGTCCTCGCTCACCACCGCCTTCCTGCTGGCGCTGCAGCGCCTCACGCCGAAGGAGCGCGCGGCCTACCTGCTGCACGAGATCTTCGACCTGCCCTACCCGCAGGTCGCGCGCACGCTGGAGCTGCAGGAACCCGCCTGCCGACAGCTGGTGTCGCGCGCGCGCGCCCACATCCAGCGGGCGAAGGTCCGCCACGTCACGCCGCCCGAACGCCAGCAGCGGCTGCTCGCCGCCTTCGGCACCGCGATCGCCACCGGCTCGGTCGACGCGCTGGCCGGCCTGCTGTCCGATGAAGTGCGCCTGTCGGCGGACGGTGGCGGCAAGGTGTCCGCCGCGCGCCGCGTCATGCACGGGCCGGAGGAAGTGCTGCGCTTCATCCAGAGCGGCCTGCATGCCTGGTGGGGCTCGGAGCGGCTGCAGGAAACGACGATCAACGGCAACCGCGGCTTCATCCAGTACGAGGGCGAAGCGGTTGCTTCCACGGTGTCGTTCGCCTACGACGAGGACGGCCTGCTCACCGACGTGTTCATCATGCGCAACCCGGACAAGCTGGCGCGGATCGAAACGCCACCGGAGATAGCCTGAGACCCGGCCGGAACCAGCCCTTCTCCCGCGTACGGGAGAAGGGTCCTCGTTCCCGGATTACTTCAGCCCGCGATTTTCCAGCAGCGGCTCCACGCTCGGATCCTTGCCGCGGAAGTCGCGGTACAGGGTGGCGAGGTCGACGGTGTTGCCGCGCGAGAGGATCTTGTCGCGGAAGGTCTGGCCGTTCTCGGCGGTCAGGCCGCCGTGCTCCTTGAACCACTCGTACGCGTCGTCGTCCAGCACCTCGGACCAGAAGTAGGCGTAGTAGCCGGCCGAGTAGCCGCCGCCCCAGATGTGGTCGAAGTAGCTGGTGCGGTAGCGCGGCGGAACCTCGGGCAGGTCGACCTTGTACTTCTTCAGCGCGTCGGCCTCGAACTTGTCCACGTCCTGCAGCGGCGCGTCGGCCGGCAGGGTGTGCCAGGCCATGTCAAGCAGCGCGGCGGAGAGGTATTCGGTGGTCGCGTAGCCCTGGTTGAAGGTCAGCGACTTCTTGATCTTGTCGACCAGCTCCTGCGGCATCGGCTCGCCGGTTTCGTAGTGCTTGGCGTAGTTGGCGAACACCTTCGGATCGGTCGCCCAGTGCTCGTTGAACTGCGACGGGAACTCGACGAAGTCGCGCGAGGTGCTGGTGCCGGAGATCGACGGGTATTTCACGTCCGAGAACATGCCGTGCAGGGCGTGGCCGAATTCGTGGAACATCGTGGTCACGTCGTCGAACGACAGCAGCGCCGGCTTGCCGGGCGCGGGCTTGGTGAAGTTGGCGACGTTGTAGACCACCGGCTTGGTGCCGGTCAGGCCGTTCTGGTCGACGAACACGTCCATCCATGCGCCGCCGGACTTGCTGTCGCGCTTGAAGTAGTCGCAGTAGAACAGCGCCAGCGAGGTGCCGTCCTTGTCGAACACCTCGAACACGCGCACGTCCGGGTTGTAGACCGGGATGTCCTTGCGCTCCTTGAAGGTGATGCCGTAGAGCTGGTTGGCGGCGAAGAACACGCCGTTCTGCAGCACGCTGTCGAGCTCGAAGTAGGGCCTGATCTGCGATTCATCGAGATCGTACTGGGCCTTGCGCACCTGCTCGGCGTAGAAGTCCCAGTCGGACGCGGCCAGCTTGAAGTCGCCGCCCTGGGCGTCGATCACCTTCTGCATCTCGGCGATCTCGCTCCTGGCCTTGGCGGTGGCCGCCGGCACGGTGTCGGTCAGCAGTTTGAGCGCCTGGTCGGGCGTCTTGGCCATCTGGTCGCCGAGGCTGTAGGCGGCGTAGGTGTCGAAGCCGAGCAGCTTGGCCTTCTGCGCGCGCAGCTGGGCCAGGCGCTGGATGGTCTTGCGGGTGTCGTTTTCGTCGTTGTGTTCGGTGCGGGTTTCCGAGGCTTCCAGGATCTCCGCACGCAGGTCGCGGTCCTTGAGCGAGGCCAGCACCGGCTGCTGGGTGGTGTTCTGCAGCGCGAACAGCCACTTGCCGTCGAGCTTGCGCGCGGCGGCGTCCTGCGCCGCGGCAGCGAGGTCGCCCTCGGACAGGCCGTCGAGCCTGGCCTTGTCGTCCACCACCACCGCGCCCTTGGCGGCGGCGGCGACCAGCATCGCGTGGAATTTGGTCGACAGCGAGCTTTCCTCGACGTTGAGCTTGCGCATCGTCGCCTTGTCGGCGTCCGACAGCTGCGCGCCGGCGCGCACCAGCTCGTCGTAGTCGCGTTCGACCAGGCGCTTCTGCACCGGGTCGAGGTCGAGCGTGTCGCGCTGGTCGTAGATCGCCTTGACGCGTTCGAACAGCTTGGGATCGAGGCTGATCTCGTCCTGGTGCGCGGCCAGCTTGGGCGCGATTTCTTCCTGGATCTTCTGGCGCTCGTCGTTGGTGTCGGCCTGCACCAGGCCGAAGAAGATGTGGGCGACCCGGCTGAGCGTCTCGCCGGTCTTTTCCATCGCCTCGATGGTGTTCTCGAAGGTCGGCGGCTCGGGGTTGTCGGCGATCTCGCGCATCTCGGCCAGGTGCTGCTTCATGCCCGCCTCGAACGCCGGCAGGTAGTCGGAATCCTTGATCTTGTCGAACGGCGGCGCCTGGAACGGCAGGGTGCTGGCGACCAGCAGCGGGTTCTCGGAGGCGTCTGGCGTCACGTCGGCGGCTTCGGTCGGCTGTTCGGGGGACTGGGATTGGGAGGCCTGGGAATCGGGGGCCTGGCCGTTGCACGCCGCGAGGGCGAGACTGATGGCGGCGGCGAGCACGAGCGGTCGCGTCATGGAGCTGATCTCCTGTGGGGCGATGGGCCGGAAGCCGCACAGGGTAACGCCCGAACCGGGTCCGGGCATGTGCAATTGGTTCAGGTGGCCATTCAGGATCGGCCGCTCACGGCGCCTGCCCTGTGCCCCGACGCAACCACACCGCCGGGGCGAGTTCGCCGTGGCTCAGTCGCCGTGTACAGGCGTGAGCAGCAGGTCCTGGTAGTCGTAGCTGAAATCCGCCAGCGGCGAGGCGGCCTTCATCGTGATCCGGTCGACCTTGCCGGCGGCATCGAGGTTGAAGGTGACATAGGCCGGCTCGAGGGTGCGGTCGTCCCATATGGTGCGGAAGGTGTCGTACTGCCAGTGCTCGAGCGTGCCGGCCATGTCCGGCGTCTGCCGGAAGTCGATCCGCAGCTTGCCGCCTTCGTGGCGGACGTCGACCGGGCCGTACCACGGGTCGGCGTAGCCACCGGCATAGCCGGCCAACGGCAGCGAGGGGCGCGAGTCCGCATTGCGCGTGTCGGTGGCGCGCGAAGCGGCCAGTATCTTTTCCTGCCTGGCCTGCTTGAAGGCGATGAAGTCGGCCATCCAGTCGCGCTTCGGCGCGCCCAGGTAGTGGTCGAGCAGCTCGTACATCATCCCGTACAGGACCTCGCCGTCCTCGGAATTGATCTGCAGCGAGAAGCCCACCTGTTTCGAGGGCACCAGCACCACCATGGTCTGCACGCCGAACACCGCGCCGCCGTGCTCGATGATCTTCACCCCGCGGTAGTCGCGGACGCCCCAGCCCAGCGCATACGACGAGAACTGCGGCGTGGCATCGGCGACCGGTTCCGGGAACTGCGCGATCGGCACCAGCACCTGCGGCGTCCACATCTCGCGCGAGGCATCTGCGCTGAACAGCCGGCGCCCGCCTTCAGGCTCGCCGGGCAGCCGCCCGTGCCCGAGCTGGATCGCGAGCCAGCGCGCGAGGTCGTTCGCGCTCGATGCGATCCCGCCCGCGGGCGCGGCGTTGCGGCCCAGGCCGGCGCGCTCGTCGAGCACTTCCTGCTGGCCGATGCCGCGGAAGCCGCCGTCCATGCGCGCGTGCGGCTGCACGCGGTTGGGATCGGCGAACTGGTCGGCCTCGTCGGTGGTCGACGAGCGCATGCCCGCCGGCACCAGCACGCGTTCGCGGACGAACGCCTCCCAGGTCTTGCCGGTGACGTCCTCGATCAGCTGCCCGGCGACCGCGTACAGCACGTTGTCGTAGGCGTAGCCGCTGCGGAAGCTGGTGGCCGGCTTGATGTAACGCAACGCGTGCACGGTCTCGGCGCGGCTGCGCGAGGAACGCGGCACGAACATCAGGTCGCCGGCGCCCAGCCCCAGCCCGCTGCGGTGCACCAGCAGATCGCGGATGGTCATCTCGCGCGTCACCCACGGGTCGTACATCTGGAAGCCCGGCAGGTGGTCGGTGACCTTGTCGTCCCAGCCGATCTTCTTTTCGTCGACCAGCACCGCCAGCGCCGCGACGGTGATCGCCTTGCCGGTCGAGCCGGTCGGGAAGATGGTGTCGGCATCGACCGGCTCGGGCGAACCCAGCCGGCGCACGCCATAGCCTTTCGCGTGCGTCACCTCGCCCTGCTCGACGATCGCGACCGCCATGCCGGGCACGCCGCGTTCGTGGATCACCGCATCGATGCGTGCGTCCAGGTCCGGCGGCGGCGCGGCGAACGCCGTCGTCGAGAACAACAGGGCCGTCGCGACGGCGGCGGACTGCAGGCCTTTCGGGATGGACACCATCATGATCTCCTGGACGTTGCGGCAATCTCTGGACACGCTGACCGACTGTTCCCGTGGGAGCGGCCATAGCCGCCCCCACAAGGGGGTTTGCTCACGCCGCGGCGATGCGCTGTGGCCGGCGCCACAGCAGCCAGACGCCCCAGGTCATCAGCGGCAGCACGTACACCGCCAGGAACACCCAGGTCAGCGTGCCGTACCCCTTGGCGATCAGGTCGACCAGGCCGACGGCGCTGGCGGCGTACACCGCCACCAGCATCACGCCCACCGCGAGCGTCGGCCGCAGCGCCTGCGGCATCGGCCGCCGTCGCTCTTCGTAGGATTTCGCCACCCGCTCGTTGATCGCATGCAGCAGCGCCACGCCGGTGTCCACCAGCGTCAGCATCACCGCGACCTGGAACGCCCACTCGAACCACGGCGCCTGCAACTTGGCCAGCAGGAACGCCGACGGCAGCGCCTCGGCGCCGATCTCGTGGTAGTAGCCCATCATCGCGATGTAGAACACCACGCCCGGCAGCATGCCCAGCGGACCGGCCAGCGCACCCGCGACCAGCGCTTCGCGGCGGTGAGCCAGATGACGGATGCAGAACAGCACCGCCGGGATGGTGGCCACGTTGTAGCCGGCATAGGTGACACCGGCCTTGACCCAGTTGCCGGTGACCGGCTCCGAGGCGAAGTTGGCCTCGATGCGGTCGCCGAACGCGACCACGCTCCAGACCACGAACACGGCGTAGACCAGGTACAGGTAGCCCACCGAAATCGTCAGGAACCTCTCGATCACCGCGCTGTTGAACACCAGCATCGCGCCGGTGGCGGCGATCATGCCCAGCGAGCCGACCAGCCGCGGCAGGTCGAACAGGCTGTACACGATCTCGCCGGCGGCCGCGCCCATCACCGCCAGGATGATGATCATCAGCAGGAAATAGCCGATCTCGAACACGAACCAGCCGCGGCCGAGCAGGACCTTGAAGAACGACCGGTAGTCGTAGGCGCGCGCGACCCGGGCCAGCTCGAAGCTGGCCATCAGCACCGCGCTCCACACCAGCATGCTCACCAGCATCGCCAGCAGCCCGCCCCACGGCCCGGCCGGCAGGAAGAACTCCACCAGCTCGCGCCCGGTGGCATAGCCGCCGGCGATCACCGCCGCCTGGAACACGAAGCCCGGCAACAGGTAGCGCTGGAACCACGTGGCGGGGCCGCTCATGCCAGGCACGCCTCCACCAGCCGGTCCAGCGCCGCGCCTTCGCGCATCGGATCGGCAACGGCGCAACCCAGCCGCTCGCCCTCGGCGGCGATTACGCGCGCGGCCTGGTCCGGCGCCAGCGTCGCAGTGTTGAGGCTGACGCCGGCGCAGCGGATCGCCGGGTTGGTGCGCCGTCCCAGGCGCAGCGCCAGCTCGATGGTGTCCTCGACGCCGGGCAGCGGATAGTCGGGGTAGCCCAGCACGTGCGCGCGGCCGTGCTCGTGGCAGACGACGATGACGTCGGGCTGGCTGCCGTGCAGCAGCGCCAGCGACACGGCGGCGTAGGCCGGGTGGAACAGCGAGCCCTGCCCTTCGATGACATCCCAGTGGTCCGCGCCGGCGTCGGGCGACAGCGCTTCCGCGGCACCGGCGGCGAAATCGCTGACCACGGCGTCCATCGGGATGCCGCGCCCGGCGATCAGGATGCCGGTCTGGCCGGTGGCGCGGAAATCGACGTCGATGCCGCGCCGCGCGAATGCGCGCGACAGCACCAGCGCGGTGTACTTCTTGCCGATCGCGCAGTCCGTCCCGACCGTCAGCAGTCGCTTGCCGCTGCGCTTGCGGCCGCTGGCCATTGGCAGCTCGCGCGGTGGTTCGCGCACGTCGATCAACCGCCTGCCCAGCCGCGCCGCCGCCTCGCGCAGCACCGCGATCCCACCCAGCCTCGCATGCATGCCGCCCACCAGGTCCAGCCCGGCCTCCAGCGCCTGCAGCAGCGACGGCAGCCAGCTGTCGGGAATCCGCCCGCCCGGATTGGCGACGCCGATCACCAGCGAGCCGGCGCCGGCACTGTGTGCCTGCGCCGGCGTCAGCGATGGCAGCCCGACGCTCACCTTGCCGTCCGCACAGGCGAACTCGCCGATGCAGCGCTCGCGAGCCCAGTCGCGCAGGCCGAACGCGGTCTTCGCGTACGCCGGCTCGACGATGTCGCCCAGGAACAGCAGGTAGGGCTGCGGGAGGACATCGGGTTCGCGCGGCGGTGGATCGGCACTGGGCATGCGGCGGTTCGTCCTTGGGGCTGCGGGACGGATCAGAAGCGGTAGTCGAACTCGAGGCCGAGGGTGCGCGGCTGGATCGGCACCGCGGCGTTGTGCACGGTGGCGCCGGTCAGTGCGCTGGCAGCCGGGGTAACCGAAGACCAGGCGCGTTCGTCGGTCACATTGTTGGCGTAGGCGCGCAGCGACCAGCCGCCCTTGCCGATCCCCGCGTACACGTCGAGCGCGCGATACGAATCGAGCTTCACCGGCGGGGTGATCTGTTCGTCCAGGATGGTCGACGGATCCCCCGGCGCGGTGATGCGCTGGCGCTCGGTGGTGTCGTTGACGCGGTCGCCGACCCAACGCAGCGCGGCGCCGACCTGGCCCTGCGCGCCGCCGGCCAGGTCGAACTGGTATTCCGCAGTCGCCGACCATGCCAGCTTCGGGATGTAGGGCATGCGGTCGCCGGCCAGGCCGGTGTTGAGGACCACGTCGAAGCCCGGCTGCGGGATCACGCTCGCGGCGAAGTCGTTCTTCACCTTGCCCCTGGTGTACGCGGCGTTGAGGCCCAGCTGCAGGCGGTCGACCGGGCGGAACAGCGCGGCCAGCTCCAGGCCCTCGCTGGTCGCCTCGCCGCCGTTGACCAGCCCGCCGATGCCGTTGAACTGCGCCGCCACCTGGATGTCGTCCCAGTCGATACGGAACGCGGCCAGGTCCAGCTGCACGCGACGGTCGGCGAACTGCGACTTCAGCCCGACCTCGTAGCTCGACAGCATCGACGAATCCACGCTCGACGGCATCCCGGGCAGCGCCACGTTGGGCCCGCCGGGCTGGTAGCCGGTGGCGGCGCGCACGTAGACCATCACGTCGTCGCTGAGCTGGAACTGCGGGCTCAGGCTCCAGGTGAACACGTCCTCGTCGGACTCGCCGGGCACATCGCCGATCGGCGCCAGCACACCGGTCGGCACGTTCTGGCTGAACCACTGCTCGTTGCGTGCCTGGCGCACGCCGGCGTCGATCTTGAAGCGGTCGCCGATGCGCCAGGAACCGTTGGCGAACAGCGCCGTCTCCTTGTAGTCGCTGGGCAGTTCGATCACCGCCAGCACGCCGAACATGTCGTCCAGCGGCGCCGGCAGCGCCGAGCCGTCGCCCTGCAGCAGGCGCACGTACTGCCGCTGCATCGCGTCCTCGCGGGTGTGGAACACGCCGACCTGCCATTCGAAGCGACCGCCGCTCTTGGAGCTGAGGCGGAATTCCTGCGTCCACTTGTCCAGGTCGAGGGTGTAGCGAATGCTCGACTGCCCGGGCTCTGGCAGGCCCAGCTGCAGGTTGGCGAACTCGCCGAACTGGATCGACGAATCGAGCTGGTACATGGTCCGGGTATCGGACCATCCCGTCGCCGAAACGAAATCGGCCCAGCCCAGGTCCCAGTCCAGGGTCAGCGAATACAGGTCGAGATCCTTGGTGAACGGCTGCGGCTGCCACACCTGGCCGGTCAGGTCGCCGAACATCGGGGCGCCGGTCGCCGGGTCCAGCGCCACGCTGGCGCTGTTGTCGCTGTCGACGGTCTGGCGCAGCGCCGAGAGCTTCAGGTCGAAGGCGTCGCCATCCCATGCCAGCGCCGCGCGGGCGCCGATCTGGCTGCCGCCGTTGATGTCCTTGCGGCCATCGACGATGTTGTCGGTATAGCCGGGCAGCTCGTTGCGCGCGTAGCTCACCCGCAGGCCGAGCCGGTCCTCCTGCAGCGGCAGGCTGGCGCCGAAGCGGACGTTCCAGCCCTGGTCGCCGTCGGCCACCGAGGACAGCCCCGCGCCGAACCGGACTTCGCGCGAGAGCAGATCCGGCTCGCGGGTCACGTACTTGAGCAGCCCGCCGATCGCGCCGGCGCCGTACAGCGTGCCCTGCGGCCCGCGCAGCACCTCGATGCGGCTGATGTCGTAGGGCAGCAGGTCCAGGTTGAAGATGTTCGCCGCCTGATAGATGCCGCTCGAACCCACCGGCACCTCGTCGATGTAGGTCGCCACGGTGGCGCCGGAGGAAAGCGCGGCGATGCCGCGGATCGAGACCGCGGTCATGCCCGGCGCGCCGGCGTCCTGCACCTGCAGGCCGGGCACGAGGTCGGCGTAGTCGGTGAGCGAGTTCGCGCCCATGTTCTCCAGCTGCTGCTCGCCGATCACGCTGATCGCCGCCGCCACTTCACGCACGTTCTCCACGCGCTTGTTGGCAGTCACGATCACGCGGTCCAGCTCGGTGGCGTCGGCCGTCGCGGTCCGGCCCGGATCCGCGTCCTGGGCGAGCGCGGCGCCGGTGGTCGTCAATGCCATGGCGGCAAGAATGGCGAGGGCCAGCCGTGAGCGGCGGGAACATCCGGTGGACGTGGATGCGGTCATGGTCGTTCTCCCCGGGTCGTTGCTTGGAAGTGCACATGGGCGGGCGACCGCTCGGCGGCGCCCGATGTTCGATCCTGATCGGGGATGATGATCCCAATCAGAGAATTGTCAATACAAGCGGAAAATCATTTATTCCCCTCGACACCGCCGGCCGCGCGGTCGCCGCGCCAGCCCGGCCCGTCGTAGCCCTGCGACGGCGCGTCGGGCGCCGGCGTCGTGCCGCAGGCAGCCAGCGCGAGCGTCAATCGCGGCATGGTCGGGACTCCTTTGCGCGATCGGGTCATGGCAGCGAGCGGATCGGCCGGTCCAGCCGCCACAGCAGCGCGGCGGCGACGGTGGCAAGCCCCGCCAGCAGCAGGAAGAACGCCGGGTGGCTGGCCTTCGACCACAGCGTGCCGACCAGGCCGGCCAGCAGGCTGCCGCTGAAGATGGCGAGGAACCAGGACGCCACCGTGGTCGCGCCCAGCCGCGGCGGCGCCAGCTTGGCGAACAGGCCCAGGCCGGTCGGCAGGATGTACAGCTCGCCGAGAGTCAGGATGACGAAGAACGCCACCACCCACAGCCAGTCCACGCGCGTCCCGCCGGCCAGCGCGGTCACGGTCGCCAGCAGCACGTAGGCCGCCGCGACCACCAGCGCGCCGATCGCCATGCGCGTTGCCGGCGAACTCTCGCGGCCGGCATCGGCGCGACGCCGCCACGCCATCAGCAGCAGCGGCGTCATCGAGATCACCAGCAGCGGGTTGAGCGACTGGAACCAGGTCATCGGGATCGTGAAGCCCAGCCACGCGCGGTCGACGCCGGTGTCGATCCACAGCGGCAGCGTGTTGCCGATCTGCTCGTACGCGCCGCGGAAGATCGTCGCCGCGATGCCGACGCCGAGCAGCAGCCACCAGACCTTGCGATGGCCGCGGCGCACGTCCCGCGGCGTGGCCACCGGTTGCACGAAGCGCTGCGGCTCCGGCGGCAGGTAGCGGCGCCCGGCGAGGTAGATCACCAGCCCGAGGAACATGCCCACGCCCGCCGCGCCGAACCCGTAGTGCCAGCCGTAGAGCTCGCCGAGCGTGCCGCAGACCAGCGGTGCGAGCAGGCCGCCGACGTTCAGGCCCACGTAGTAGACGTTGTAGGCGCGCCCGCGGCGCGGATCGTCGGCAGCGTAGAGATCGTTGATCTGGCTCGGCAGGCTCGGCAGGAACAGGCCGTTGCCCAGCGCGATCGTGGCCAGCGCGACGTAGAACATCGGCTCGAACGCCATCACGAAATGGCCGATGGCCATGATGCTGCCGCCGATCACCACCGCGTTGCGCTTGCCCAGCCAGCGGTCGGCGATCGCGCCGCCGAGGATCGGGGTGAAGTACGCCATCGCGGTGTAGGTGCCGTAGATGAAGGACGCCTTGTCCTGCGCGAACAGCAGCTGCTTGGTCATGTAATAGACCAGCAGCGTGCGCATGCCGTAGTAGGAGAACAGCTCCCACATCTGGGTCAGGAACAGGATCGTCAGCCCGCGCGGCTGGCCGAACCAGGTGGCACCGTCCCTGTCGGCCACCGCGCTCACGCGGCCGCCTTCGCGCCCCAGACCTCGTCGCCGCAGGCGATGTAGCCGTCCTCGTAGCGCACCGAGGGCGTGCGGTCGGCGGCCAGGAAGATCGGGCCGTCGAGGTCGACCACGTCGCAGAACTGCCCAAGCACGAAGGCCGGCGCCGCCGCCAGGCTGGTGCCGCACATGTTGCCGACCATCACCTGCTTGCCCAGTTCGCGCGCGCGCCGGGCCATCAGCAGGCCTTCGGTCAGGCCGCCGCACTTGTCGAGCTTGATGTTGATGACGTCGAAGCGGTGGTGGCGCGCCTCGAGTTCGGCCAGGTCGAGGATGCTTTCGTCGGCGGCGAAGGGCAGCACGCGTTCGATGCCGTCCAGTTCGTCCTCGCGGCCTCGGGCGCAGGGCTGTTCGAGCAGCGAGACGCGCGCTTCGAGCAGCGCCGGCAACAATGCGGGGAGCGTGGCCGCGCCATGGCCCTGGTTGGCATCGACGCCGATCCACGGGTCCGGGCAGCGCGCGCGCACCGCACGCACGCGCGCGGCATCCAGCGCCGGATCGCCGGTGAGCTTCAGCTTCAGCGCGCGCGCCTGGGCAAAGGCCGCGGCGTGGTCGGCCATCACGCCCGGATCGTCGGCACCGACCGTGAACGTGGTCAGCAGCGGGCGCACGGCGTCGAGGCCGGCGAGCTTCCAGACCGGCACGCCCGCGCGCTGCGCCTCGAGCTCCCACAGCGCGCAGTCGAGCGCGTTGCGCGCGCCGCCGGCGGGCAGCAGCGTGCGCAGCGTTTCGCGGTCGAGGCCCGCCTCGATCCGCGGCCGCAGCGCCTCGAGCGTGGCGAGCATCGTGTCCGGATGGTCGTCGTTGTAGTAGACACCGGCCGCCTCGCCGCGGCCGGCGCAGGCGCCGTCACGCAGCGTCACCACGGTCGCGGGCATCGCCTCGAAGACGTGCCCGGCGATGCGGAACGGCGCCGCCAGCGGCAATGGTTCGTTGTGCAGTTCGAGTTCGATCGGCACGGTTCACGCGCTCCGGGAGGACGTGCGGTTGGAGGGCCGGCTGCGAAGGCAGCCGGCCGTGCATCGATCAGTAGTTCGCGCCGAACCCGATCACGTGGTCGGCGAAGCCGATCCACAGCAGGAACAGGCAGGCCAGCGCCAGCAGCACTGCCCACAGCTTGGCAAGAATGCGGCGCTGGCCGCGCAGCGCGTGCCAGGCATTCCAGAGCGCGACCAGGGCACCGAGCGGCAGCACCACCGTGGCGAACAGCCGCAGCGCGATGATCCATCCATCCATGCTGGCACTGGTCAGCGCCAGGTCGCCGAGCATGGACACCACCAGGCCCAGCATCGCCCCCATCGCCACCAGCATCAGCAATGCCGCGATCCGCACCAGGCGATGCGCACGCGCGTCGTTGCCGGCGAGCCGGTATTGCGCGCCGTAGTAGCGCCGCACGAGCGCCGACACCGGCCATGCCAGCACCGTCAACAGCAGGATCGCCAGGCTCGCGACGAGCAGCGGCATCGCCATTGCCCGCCATGTCGACAGGCGCTGGAACACCATGATCGGCGCGTAGGGCTCCATGGTGAAGCGCGTGACCTCGCCGTCGACCACGTCGGCCGCGAGCCGGTCGGTGCTGGCGGTGTCCTGCCACAGGTACGGCTCGACTTCGCGCCACTTCTTCGGCGCGCCGCCCGGACCCAGCGCCATGGTCACGCTGATCGTGCCGTCCTTGTTGGCCACCACCTTGACCGGCCCGAGCAGGTTGACCAGCGACATGAAGTTGCTCTCGGGGCGCCTGCTGCTGGTGTAGGTGCCCGCGATCTGCCGCGCATGCTGCTTCGCGTCCTCCGCAGGCACGCCCTTGGCCGGCGCCGGCTTGCCGGGCAGGTAGCGGTCGGCGAAGCCGCGCGCCAGCGCGTTGCGGATGTGTCCGGTCGCGCCGTCGCGGCCGGAGCTGTTCATCGACACGAACACGCCGATGCCGTCGTCGGGAAACAGCTGCAGGTCGCTGTGGAACCACTGCGTGTCGCCGCCGTGCGCGATCGCGCGGTGGCCGTTCACCGAGGTCTCGTAGAAGCCGAGCATCATGCGGTTGAGCGGGCCCACCGACGCCTGCCCGGTGGTGTGCATCATGCGCGCGGTGTCGTCGCGGAGGATGCGCGCGCCGTCGTAGGCGCCGCGCTGCAGGTGCGCGATCATGAAGCGCGCCATGTCGGCGCCGGTCGAGGCCAGGCTGCCGGCGGGCGCGAGGCTGATGAACTCGTAGTCCTTCGCCTCGCCGTCGGAGGCCTTCGCGTAGCCCTTGGACATGTGCGCCAGCAGCGCCGGCGGCAGCGGCTGGCGGAAGCTGGAATGCGCCATCCCCAGCGGCTGGAAGATGTGGCGCTCGATGTAGTCGTCGAACGATTCGCCGGAGACGCGCTCGACGATGTAGCCGGCCATCGCGGTCGCGTAGTTGGAGTACGCCGGCGTGCTGCCCGGGGCATGGATGCGCTCGGGCACCCAGTGCTTGAGCGCCTCGCCCAGCGGCGTGATCGCATCGGCGTCGGGCGTGATCAGCGCGCGGATCTGTTCCTCGAAGCCGGCGGTGTGCGTCATCACGTTGCGCAGCGTGACCGGCTTGCCGTCGCGCGGCGGGATTTCGAAGTCGAGGTACTGGTTGACGTCGGCGTCGAGGTCGAGCTTGCCCTGCTCGACCAGCTGCATCACCGCGGTCCAGGTGAACAGCTTGGACACCGAGCCGGGGCGGAACAGCGTGCTGGCCGGGTCGACCGGCGTGCGCTCGGCCACGTCGGCGTAGCCGTAGCCCTTCTGCAGCAGCACCTGGCCGTCCTTCACCACCACGACCACGGCGCCGGCGATGTCGCCTGCAGCCAGCGCGTAGGGGAGGTAGCCGTCCAGCCAGGCTTCGGCGTCGGCGCGGGTCAGTGCGACACCGTCGCCGGCATCGGAGGGCGACTCCTGTGCCTGCGTCGGCGCCGGCGCCGCTTCCACGGCTTCGGGCGGCAGGGGGTCGGGCACCTGCGCCGGCGCGGCGTGCGCCAGTACCAGCCCGAGCAGTCCCGCCATCATCCAGATCCCGCGCATCGCCCTTCTCCCCTCATGTCCGTGTGCCGGACCGGCCGCGCGGCATGCCGCACCGCTGGCCGGAGAAATATCCCGTTCCGCAATAAACATCCTGATCAGAGAATTGTCAACCCGTCTGGCAAATCTGGCCCCGAGCGGCGATCATGTATTCCACGGGCAGGTGGATGCCCGGCGTCGCCGGCGTCGGCGACGCGGACGAACGGCAGGAACCCACGCATGACCCCGCAACACCCCACCATCGGCGGCCTGCTGCGCTCGCTGCGCGCGCGCAACGGCTGGACGCTCAAGGAGATGAGCGAACGCTGCGGCATCCCGCTGTCGACCCTGTCGAAGGTGGAGCACGATCGCCTGACCCTGACCTACGACAAGCTGCTGCAGCTCAGCCAGCGGCTCAACATCCGCATGTCCGAACTGTTCGCCGAACAGGACGAGGCCGCGGAACCGGCGGTGACCGCGCGCCGCAGCATCGGCCGGATCGAGGACGCGGTCCGCGTCAACACGCCCAACTACGATTACTACTACCTGTGCCCGGAGCTGCGCCGCAAGCGCATGATCCCGGTGCTCACGCGGGTACGCGCCAAGAGCATCCGCGAGTTCGGCGACCTGGTCCGACACTCCGGCGAGGAGTACATCCACGTGCTGGAAGGCCGGGTCGGGGTGCACACCGAGTTCTACGACCCGATCGTGCTCGGCCCCGGCGAGTCGGTCTACATCGATTCGAACATGGGCCACGCCTATACCGTCGCCGAAGGCTGCGACGAGGCGCTGCTGCTGGGCGTGTGCTCCAGCGCCGACGAGCAACTGCTGGAATCGCTGATGACGCTGCACGGCGACGAGCCGCCGGCTCCCGCGCCCCCCCGGATCAGCACCCCGGCACCAGGCAAGGCGAAGCCGCGCGAGCGCCGCCCGCGGGCGACCGGTACCGGGGCACGCAAGGCCGATCCGGCGAAGTAGGCGACGGTCCGCACGTCCGGGCCGCGCGCCGCGATCACTCGCTGCGGGAACCCTCGCCGCCGCGCGCGCCGCTCAGGTGGTGCCGCGGTTCTTGCCCATCCACGGCCGGTACCACGCGCGGATCGCGGCCATGTCGGCGGCCATGTCGTCGGACAGGTGGAACAGCGGGCCGAAGCCGATGATGCGGTCGGGATAGTGGAAGTACATCCGCAGCACCGGCACGTCGGCGGCCCTGGCGATCTTCCAGAAGCCGGTCTTCCAGCGCTCCACCCGTTTGCGCGTACCCTCCGGCGCCAGCCCGTACCAGAACTTCTCGCTGCCGCGGATCAGCGCCGCGGCCTGTTCCACCACGCCCTGCGCAGCCTGCCGGTCCACCGGGATCACACCCAAGCGCTTGAGCAGGTAGCCCAGCACCGGGATCCGGAACAGCGAATCCTTGCCCAGCACGCGGATGTCGACACCCAGCGCGAGCTTGGCCGAAAACCCCCAGAGCCCGTCCCAGTTGGACGAATGCGGCGCGCCGATCAGGACCAGCCGCGGGATGTCGGGGATCTGCCCGACCATGCGCCAGCCGCCGAGCTTCAGGATGGTGCGCCCCAGCCAGCGGGTGAAGCGGTTGGGCTTTACCCGCGGCGCGTTCGGCGGCAGTGGCAGGACCACGTCGTCGTGCGTTGGCGTCATGCGTTCCCCTTGCGGCGCTTGATCGTCATTCCCAGTCGCGGCGGCTGCGGCCGCGACCGCGCTTGATGTTACTGCGTTCGCGCTTGGCGTCGAGGCGGCGCTGCTTCGCGGCGCGCGTGGGTTTGGTGGCGACCCGCTTCTTCGGCGCGTGCAACCCGGATTCGATGAAATGTGCCAGCCGCTCGCGTGCGTCCTGGCGGTTGCGGTCCTGGGTGCGGAAGCGCTGCGCGCTGAGCACCAGCACGCCATCCGCGGTGACGCGGCGGTCGCGCCGCGCCAGCAGGCGTTCGCGCACAGGTTCGGGCAGCGACGGCGAGTTGGCCACGTCGAAGCGCAGCTCCACCGCGGTGGCCACCTTGTTGACGTTCTGCCCGCCCGGCCCCGCGGACCTCACGAAGCGCTCGACGATTTCTTGCTCGGGGATGGTGATCGCCGGCTGGGTCATGGGAGCCTCCGGCGGGCATTGTAGGGCGCGCTCCGCGTCGTTGCCCTGCCCTGCTTCCGCGCGTGCTCCCGGTAGGAGCGGCGGGAGCCGCGATCGCTTTCGTCACGATCCGTGATCGCGGCTTCCGCCGCTCCTACCTGGAGATCGAAGTGGTCGACGCGAACAACGCCAGCGCCCGCGCGAACTGCGCGTCGGGCGGCGCCTCGACGATGATCCGGCGGCCATCCCGGGGATGCGCGAACGCCAGCCGCTGCGCATGCAGCAGCATCCGATGGATCCCGCGCATGCGGAAGATGCGGTTGTGGCGGCCGTCGCCGTGGCTGGTGTCGCCGATGAGATGGTGCGACAGGTGCTTGAGGTGGCGGCGGATCTGGCGGAAGCGCCCGGTCTGCGGCCGTGCGCGCAGCAGCGCGTAGCGCGAGGTTGGGAAACCCGATGACGGCTCATCGAGTTCGGTCGTGGCCAGCCGCTCGAAGCCGGTGACCGCGGGTTTCTTTTCCGGCTTGCCGGGGCCGCCGTCGAGCGGGTGGTCGACCGTGAACGCCGCTTCCGCCGGCCAGCCGCGGCACACCGCCAGGTAATCCTTCGCCACCTCGCGCGACATCAGCGTCTTGCCCAGCGCGGACGCGCTGTCGCGGTCGAACGCCAGCAGCAGGCAGCCACTGGTGGCGCGATCGAGGCGGTGGACGAGAAAGATCTGCGTGCCGAACTGCTCGCGCAGGCGGTCGGCGGCGAAGTCGGTCTCCCCGCGCGCCAGTTTGCTGTCGTGGACCATCAGCCCGGCGGGCTTGTCGACAACAGCGAGGAACTCGTCGCGGTAAAGGACAGAGAGCTTTTGCCCCCTCCCCTGCGACGGCAGGGGAGGGAGCCAGGCGACCTTTTCCTGCATTTTCGGGGAGGAAGCTTTCAGCGGCGCGGCCACGCGGCGGCGACGGCCCAGAGGCCGCCGAGGCCGGCGATCCAGGCGGCGGCGGGGATCGACAGCAGGCGCGGGCCGCCGGCCTCCAGGCCGTACAGGATCGCGGCGACGATCAGCAGGCCGCTGCCGAAGATCGCCGCCACCGTGCGCCGCTGCACGCTCTTGATCGTGTGCACCAGTTCGGACAGGTCGCGCGAGCGCAACGCGAGTTCGTGCCGGCCCTCGACCTGCTGGGTGAGCCAGGCGTGCACCAGCCGCGGCACCTCGGGGGCCTGGGTGATCATCTCGGGCAGGCGCTTGCGGAACTCGCCCATCAGCCGCTGCGGGCTGTAGCGCTCGGCGAGGATGCGTTCAAGCACCGGCCGCGCCACCGCCCAGATGTCGATCTGCGGATCGAGCTGGCGGCCGACGCCTTCAATGTTGAGCAGGGTCTTCTGCAGCAGGATCAGCTGCGGTTGCAGGGTCAGCTCGTAGCGCTGCGCGGTGCGGAACAGCTTGATCAGCACTTCGGCCAGCGAGATCTGCGACAGCGGCCGGGTGAAGTACGGCTCGCACACGGTGCGCGCGGCGGCCTCGAGTTCGTCGATGCGGATGTGCGACGGCATCCAGCCGGCCTGCACGTGCAGTTCGGCGATGCGCCGGTAATCCTTGTTGAAGATCGCCATGAAGTTCTCGGCGAGGTAGTACTGGTCCTCGCTGGAGAGCTGGCCCATGATCCCGAAGTCCAGCGCGATGAAGCGCGGGTTCGCCTTGCGCGCCGGGTCGCTGTCGACCCAGATGTTGCCGGCGTGGGCATCGGCGTGGAAGAAGTTGTCGCGGAACACCTGGGTGTAGAACACGCGCACGCCCTTGGCGGCGAGTGCCTTGCGGTCGATGCCGGCGGCGTCGAGCGCTTCGATGTCGTCGCTGGGGATGCCGCGCACGCGTTCGATGGTCAGCGCACGGCCGGCGCTGTGGGTCCAGATCGGTTCGGGCACGTAAAGGTCGTCGGAGTTTTCCCAGAAGCGCCGCAGCACCGAGGCGTTGGCGCCCTCGCGCTGCAGGTCGAGTTCGGCGGCGAGCGTGCTCTCGATCTCGGCCACGATCGCGCGCGGGCGGATCTTGTCGGCGGCCGGATGGGTCCGGTCGACCAGGCCGGCGACGTTCCTGAGCAGCGCGATGTCGGCGGCGATCTGGCGCTCGATGCCCGGGCGCAGGACCTTGACCACGACCTCGCGCGCCGGGGCGCCGTCCTGCGCGCGCAGCGTGGCGGCATGCACCTGCGCGATGGATGCGGACGCCAGCGGCACGGTGTCGAAGTCCGCGTACGCCTCGTCGATCCCGCGGCCCAGCGACTGCTCGATGATGCGGCGCGCGGTGTCGCCGTCGAACGGCGCAACGCGGTCCTGCAGCAGCGACAGTTCGTCCGCCACGTCCGGCGGCACCAGGTCGCGGCGGGTGGACAGGATCTGGCCGAACTTGACGAAGATCGGCCCCAGCTCCTGCAGCGCCAGGCGCAGTCGCGCGCCGCGCGACTGCGCGGCCAGCTCGCGCGGGGCGCGCGGCACGAAGGGACGCATCAGCTTCAGCCAGCGCTCGGCCGGGGTACCGTCGAACAGGTCGTCGAGGCGGTGGCGCACCAGCACGCGGCCGATGCGCAGCGCGCGCAGGGCGCCCTTCATCGCGCCGCCCCCGCGAGACGCGCGACGCGCGCGGCCAGGCGCTCGGCGTCGTCGCGCAGCGCGTCGACGTCGTCGTGGAAGGCGTCGAGTTCGTCCCGGCCGACCACGTCGCGCGATTCCTCGACGACGTACTCGGCGGCGTTCCCGGCCAGCCCGCCGGCCAGCGTGCGCGCCTGCTTCAGCGCCACCGCGAAGCCGTTGGCGACCTGCACGCCGACCACGTCGCCCAGCACCGCGACGAAGGGCTGCTGCCAGTCCGGATCGAAGCGCTCGGCCAGCCGCTGCAGGCGGCGCGCGAGGTCGGCGTCGCCGGAGATGCGCATGCCGCCGATGGGGGGTGCTTCGTCGCCGCGCGATCCCAGCAGCGACGGCAGCTGGCCGAGCAGCGCGCCGAGCGTGCTGCGCACGGACAGGTCGGCTTCGTCCTCGCGCCTGCCGGCCGGACCGACCACGAGCCGGCCGTCGTCAACGCGCAGTTCGAGCGCCAGCGGCGGCGACTGCAGGGCCAGTTCGATGCGGCGGCCGTCCAGCGCACGCAGCGCTTCGTGGGTGTCGGGGTCAAGCGCGACGGCGCGGTTGAGCGCGGCTTCCAGCACCCGCCCGGCGGCGGGCTTGAAGGCGTCCAGCGGCGAGGTGGGGGCGTTGGCGTCGGTCATGGCCCATTGTAGCCGTGGGCCGATGCCGGGCCGCGGAGGCCAAATGGGTTCTAGTAGGAGCGGCTTCAGCCGCGAGCTCTACGCCCCGCCCTGCAAAGGCCGGGAGATCGTGGAAGGCTGCCGTTGGCACTGCCCGCAAGAGCGATACCCCGGCGTCGCAGTGGACATGGCAGCCGCAAAAGCTCGCGGCTGAAGCCGCTCCTACGGGAAATGCCCGGCTGCAAACGACCGCGGGCCCGTCCGGAGACGGGCCCGCGGATCACGCAACGCGCGGCGTCAGAGACGCTTGCCGCGCAGCAGCGACACCACTGCCAGGATCAGGAAGACGACGAACAGGATCCAGGCGATGTTGCTGGCCGCGCCGGCAATGCCGGAAAAACCAAGCACCGCGGCAATGATGGCGATGACGAAGAAGACGATGGCGTAGTGCAGCATGCGGAGCTCCGAGGGATGGTGGCTTTCAATTGCCAGCCATCATCCACGGTGCGCGGTCGTCAGCGGGTGACGGACGACGCGCGCTGGAATGAATGCTTCAGCTGCGTGATTCCATCGTGAAACGACACCCGCGGCCGGTAGCCGAAGTCGCGCGTGGCCGGCGCCATGTCGTACCAGTGCGTGGTGCTCAGCTGCTCGGCGAGGAAGCGCGTCATCGGCGGCTCGCCGCGCAGCGGCAGCAGCGTCCACGCCGCCTCGCAGGCGACGCCGATGGCATATGCGGCGCGGAACGGAAGCGTCCCGTCGACCTCCGGCGCACCGGCCGCGCGCAGCAGGGCGTTGACGGTTTCGCGCACGGTCTTCGGCTCGCCGTTGCTGATGAAATAGGCGCGGCCGGCGCAGGCCGCGCCGGGGCCGAGGTGATCGAACGCGTCGAAGTGCGCCTGCGCCGCGTTGTCGATGTAGGTGGTGTCGATGACGTTGTTGCCGTCGCCGACGAAGCGCAGGCGCCCGGCCTTCGCACGCTCGACCAGGCGCGGCAACAGCTGCTTGTCGCCCGGCCCCCAGATCAGGCGCGGGCGCAGCGCGACCGTCGCCAGCCCGGCGTCGTTGGCGGCCAGCACCGCTTTTTCGGCGATGGTCTTGGTGGCGGCATACGCTGCCTTGAAACCGTCGCCGTAGGGCACGGTGTCGGCGGTGCCGTCGGCGACCGGATGGGTCGCGCGGTGGGTGACGCTGGGCGTGGAGGTGTAGACCAGCCGGTCGATGCCGTGGGTGCGGCAGGCGGCCAGCACGTTGTCGGTGCCGACCACGTTGGCGCGGTGGTAGCTGTCGTAACTTCCCCAGGCGCCGGCCCTGGCGGCGTTGTGGAAGACCGCTTCGCAGCCGGCTGCCGCGGCCACCACCGCATCGCGGTCTGCCAGGTCGCCACGCAGCTGCTGCACGCCCAGCGTGTCGAGCACCGGGTACAGGCCGCGGTTGAAGCTCACCACCTCGTGCCCGCGCTGCACCAGGCCGCGGCACAGCGCGCGGCCGAGGAATCCACCGCCGCCGGTAACCAGGATCTTCATTGTTTGCTCCGCAGTTGCTTCACCGCCCACGCGGCAAGTTTTTCGCGCCCGATCTTGGCGTTGTGGCGGATGTCGACCGGGAAGCGCGGGTGGAACACGACCGTGTCGATGCAGGACGTGTGCGCGAAGCGCGCGCCGATTCCGCGCAGTTCGTCGGCGATGCGCGGCCGCTGCGCACGGGCGATGCCGTGGTTCAGCTCGACGCACAGCACCGGGCGCTGCGCGCCGCGCGCGCCAAGGCCCACGAGCGCGGTGCGGCGCACGTCCGGGTGCGTGTTGAACACCGGCTCGACCTGCTCGGTGCACAGCGTGCCGGCGGCGGTGACCACGCGCTGCGACTTGCGGCCGCAGAACCAGAGCCGGCCGTCGGCGTCGAAGTAGCCCAGGTCGCCCATGCGATGGACGATGCGCCCGCCCGCTTCGCCCGGCTGCTCGCGGATCTTCGCCAGCCGCGTCTGCGCGTCGCGATTGAAATAGCTGTCGGTGGCGGTGGGACCGGCGACGATGATTTCGCCGACCTCGCCGTCCGGCACCTGCAGTTCGTCCGACCAGCGTTCGATCGCCTCGTCGCTGACGCGGATGATGCGAACCACGTTCGGCGGCACCGGGCGGCCGACGCAGGTGCCGGCACCGCGTTCGGTGCGCTCGCGCAGGGTCAGCAGCTCGCGGCCTTCGATCATCGCCACCGGCAGGCATTCGGTGGCGCCGTAGGGCGTCCAGAACTGCGCGTCACCGGGCAGCAGCGCGAGCATCTTCGCCACCACCTCCGGCGGCACCGGCGCGCCGGCGGACGTCGCGCGGCGTACCGTCGGCAGCGCGGCACCGTGGGCGGCCAGCACGCCCATCAGCGCCGGAGAACCGAACAGCCGGGTCACGCCGAAGCGTTCGATCGCCGCCAGCAGCTTGCGCGGATCGGCCGCGGCCGGGCGCGTGGGATCCATGTCGGGGATGATCGAGGTCAGGCCGAGCGCGGGATCGAACAGCGCGAAGGGCGGGAAGGTCGGCAGGTCCACGCCGCCGGCTTCGACGCCCAGCGCCGTGCGCAGCATCTCGACCTGGGCCACGAAATGCCGCTGCCGGTAGACCACGCCCTTGGGCACGCCGGTCGAGCCGCTGGTGAACAGGATCGCGGCGATGTCGTCGGGCCGGGTGTCGGCCAGCTGCGGCCCGGCGCCGGCGCCGTCATGCTCGACCTGCGCCAGCGTGGCGTCAGCCAGCCACGCGCGCGCGCCGGTGGTCACGCAGGTGCGCGCCGACGTCGCCCAGCCCAGCAGCCGCCGCGCCAGCATCGCCAGCGGAATGCCGATGAACGCTTCCGCCTGCGCCTCGCCCAGGCATTGCTTCAGCGCGCGGCGATCGATGCCCGGGTCCACCAGCACCGGCACCGCGCCGGCCTTGAACAGGGCGAACATCAGCAGGAAGAACTCGGGCGTCGGCCGCACCATGACCACGGTGCGCGTGCCGCGCACGATGCCGCGCCGGGCCAGTCCGGCGGCGATGGCGTCGCTGCGCGCATCGAGTTGGGCGTAATCGAGCGCGACGTCGTAACGCCCGCCGTGGCCGGGGCAGCGGATCGCAACCCGGTCGGGATGCGCGGCCGCAAGCGACGGCAGCGCGGCGGCGATGTTGCAGGGACCGGTCATTCGCCGATTATCGTCGCAGCCGCTACAGGGGGTGGGCGTCGAGGAATTCCCGGATCGCCGGCACCAGCACCTCGTGCCGGTCTTCCATGACGTAATGGCCGGCATCGTCGAACGCCATGACCTGCGCACGCGGCAGGGCGTCGCGGAAGCCGGCCAGGAAGTGGCGGTCGAACACGAAATCGCGCAGGCCCCAGCCGATGAAAGCGGGGCGGTCGGCGAACTCGTGCAGCCGGCGCCCGGCCTCGGCGACCAGCGGCCAGGCGCGGTCGCCTTCGCGCAGCGGGATGTCCTGCATGAAGCGCAGCGTGGCGATCGCGTTGTCCCAACCGTCGTACACGCCGGCGAACGCCGCGCGCACGTTCGCGGGGAGCCGGCGCATGGTCCCGAAGCGCGCCGCGCCGCGCGCGAACAGGTTGAAGCGGCGGATCGCCCAGCCGCCCAGCGCCGAGTCGCGTCCCAGCGACAGCTGCCACGGCATCGGCTTGGCCGCCGGCAACGGGAACGCGGCAGTATTGGTGATCACCAGCCGCTGCACCTGCGGCATGTGCGACAGCGCCCAGCCGAAGCCGATCATCCCGCCCCAGTCGTGCACCGCCAGCGTCACCGGCGTGGCGTCGTCGATGCCGGCATGGCGCAGCAGCGCGCCCAGGTCGTCGATGCGCGAGCGCAGCGTGTAGTCGTAGCGCGCCGCGCCCGGGTCGGCCGGCGGACGCACGCCGCCACCGTCGTCGGGCCTGTCGGACAACCCCATGCCGACATGGTCGGGCACGATGCAGCGATACCTGTCGCACAGCCCCGACACCAGATGCCGCCAGTAGTAGCTCCACGACGGATTGCCGTGGACCATGACCACGACCTCGCCGTCGCGCGGGCCTTCGTCCAGGTACGACATGGCGATGCCGGGCCGCACCTCGAAGCGCCGCGGTGTGAACGGGTAGTCGGGGAAGTCCATGGAGGTCGTCAACATGAAAAGGGCCGGACGAACCGGCCCTGATGCGGGAAGGCGGGCGGGCCTTACCAGACCACCTCGGCCATCGAGCAGTTCAGCCCGGAGCCGATGCCCAGCAGGGCGATGCGGTCGCCCTTCTTCAGTCGGCCCATCTCGCGCAGCTTGCTCAGCACGATCGGCACCGAGGCCGGGCCGATGTTGCCGTGCTCGCCGAAGATGGTCAGCACCTTCTTCGGGTCGATGCCCATGGCCTTGGTGAAGGCGGCGGTGTGCACCTTGCTGACCTGGTGGACGACGAACTCGTCCATTTCCTCCACCACCCAGCCCAGCGCCTGGCGGGCGGCGATGAAGGTCTTCTGGGCCAGCTTGACGCCTTCGATCAGCAGGGTGCGGGTGTCGGTGATCATGCCGTCGAGGTTGCCGCGGCACAGCTTGTTCCACTCGGTCGCCGCGCGGGTGACGCCACCGCGGTAGCGCGGCGCGCCCGGTGCGAGTTCGGCGCGAGCCAGCACCATCGCCGCGGCGCCGGAGCCCAGGGTCAGGGTGGCCAGCTCGTTGCGGAAGTCTTCCTCGGTGGAGTCGGCGCGGGTCATGCGCTCGAGGGTCTTTTCGTAGGCCAGGTCCGCGGTCTCGCCGTCGACCACCAGCGCGTAGTCGATCTCGCCGCGCTCGATCATGCGGCTGGCGATGTCCATGCCGTTGAGGAAGGCAAGGCAGGCGTTGGCGACGTCGAAGTTCTGGCAGGTGTCGGGCAGGCCGAGGTTGCCGCTGACGATCGAGGCGGTGGACGGCTCGAGGTAGTCGCGGCTGACCGAGGTGTTGACCAGCAGGCCGACCTTGTTGGGGTCGATGCCGGCGTCGGCCAGCGCCTTCACGCCCGCCAGGGTCGCCGCGTCGGAAGCCTGCACGCCCTCGTCCCACAGGTGGCGGGCGTGGATGCCGGCGACGTCCTGGAGCACGTCGGTCTTGATGCCGAGGCGATCGAGGGTCGGCTTGAGCCGCGCGTTGATCTCATCGCTGGACAACCGTCGCGGCGCGTCGATGTGGGCGAGGCCGGCGATGGCAACGTGTTGGAAAAGCATGGGCTGGCCGCCGGATAACGGACAAAAGGGAACCCATATTACCGGCTTCCGGACCCCCCCGCATTCCGTGGGCCCTGCGGCGGTGGCGGAACGCTCAGGTTTCCGGCCCGGTACCCGGCGCCTAGTTGCCGCAGTGCCAGGCGGCGAAGTTCTGGTCGCCTTTCACCGGCGGGCCCAGCGGGCTGATGGTGTCGGCGTTGATCCCCGGGGCTTCGTTGCGGGCCAGGGTTTCGAGTTCCTCGCGCACCCGCAGGTCGTTGCGCTCGTAGACCAGGGCCACCTTGTCGGCCACCGAGACGCTGATTTCACCGCGTTTTTCGCAGCCGGTCGGCGCGGTGGCCACGACCTTCACCGCCGACGCACCGGGCGCCATGTGCACCCAGGTACAGCCGGGCAGGCCGAGGACGGCGGTGGCGAGGACGGCAAGCGGCAGGTGGCGCATGGACGGCTCCGGGCGTTGCGGGGACACGGCATTGTGGGTGGGCCGGGCTGGACGCGGCAAGCCGCCGCACGGCTCCGGCAGGCGCGGCTTCAGCCACGCCCCCGGGTTGCCTTCCCCCCCGCACCGGCAGGGGGAGGCAACGGGCCTGGCTTACCTGGCGTCCTTGTCCGTCGCCGGCGCGTCCGCCACCGGCTTGCCGTCGGCGTCGATGATGCTGACCTCGCCAAGGTCCAGCGCGCGCACCGGCTGTTCGATCTGCTTCAGGTCGCCCACCACCACCCAGGTCAGCGCGCCGGGGTCGAGCGTGCGCGCGGCGGCGTTGACCTGCTCCGGGGTCAGGTCGCGGATCTGCGCGTTGCGCAGTTCGACCCAGTTGTCCGGGCGGTCATAGCGGACGATGCTGCCGATCGTGCCCAGCACCGAGCCGGCGGTCTCGTAGGCACCGGGCTGGCTGCGCAGGTTGTTGGCGACGATTTTTTCGACCTCGGCGCCGGTGGCCGGGGATGTCCCGTCCACGTAGGCGCTGATCTCGCGCTGCATTTCGGCCAGCGATTCGGCGGTCTTGTCGATCTGCACCGGCGCATAGGCCAGCCACGGGCGCTGGCCCTGGGCATTGACCAGCGTCGAACGCGCGCCGTACGACCAGTGCTTGTCCTCGCGCAGGTTCATGTTCAGGCGCGAGGTGAAGCTGCCGCCGATCACCTCGTTGGCCATGTCCAGCAGCACCGCGCCGTCGTCCTTCGTCGACGGCACGACCTTGCCGGCGAAGATGTTGGCCTGCACCGCGCCGGGCTGGTCGATCAGGAACACGCGCGGCTCGGCCGGACGCTCGACCTTGGCCACGCTCGTGGCCGCAGGCGCGTCACCCTCACCCTTCCAGTCGCCGAAGTGGCGGTCGAGCACCGGCACGATCTCGGCCAGCGTGGTGTCGCCGACCACCACCACGGTCGCCTTCTCCGGGCGCAGCCACTGCTGCTGGTAGGCCACCAGCTGGTCGCGGGTGAGGCCGGCGATGCCGGCCTCGGTGCCGCTGCCGGTGAGCGGGATGCCGTAGGGATGGTCTGCGCCGAACAGCAGCGGCGGCAGCACGCGCAGCACGGCCGAGTTCGGGCGCGCCTTTTCCTGCGCGATGCCGGCGATCCACTGCGCCTTGACCCGGTCGATCTCGGACTGGTCGAAGCGCGGGGCGCGCAGCATGTCGGAGAACAGGGCCACCGAGTCGTCGAGGTTTTCCTTCAGCGTCGACAGGTAGGCGCTGCTGCCGTCGAGCGAGGCGCCCGCGCTCATCTCGGCGCCCAGGTTCTCCTCTGCGGCGGCGAACGCCAGCGAGTCGAGCTTGCCGGCACCCTCGTCGAGCATGCCCATGGCAAAGCTCGCGCGGCCCAGCTCTCCATCCTGGTCGGAGGCATAGCCGCCGTCGAACAGGTAGCTCATCTCCACCACGGGGATCTCGTGGCGTTCGGCCAGGATCAGCTTGCTGCCGTTGGCCAGGGTCGCGTGCTGCAGCTCGGGGAAGTCCAGGTCCGGGAAGCTGTCGACCTGCGGCACGCCCTTGCTGCGGTCCACCGTGCTCGGCGTGGCCTGGTACTTCGCGTCCGGCGACGGCAGTTCGAACGGCGCCGGCTTGGCGGCGGGCGCCTCGGCCAGCGGCTTGCGCTCGCCCGGCTCGACCACGAAGGTGTGGCTCGGCTTGCCCAGCCACGCCTGCGCAACGGCGCGCACCTGTTCGGGCGTGGCGGCCTGGATGTCGCGCAGCGTGTCGCGGTAGCAGTCCGGCGCGCCGGTGTAGGTTTCGCAGGCGGCAAGCACGTCGGCCTTGCCGCCGAAGCCGCCGATACGCTCCACGCCGCGGATGAAGCCGGCGCGGAACACGGTCTTGGCCTGCGCCAACTCCTCGGCGGTCGGGCCTTCGGCCAGCAGCCGCTGCAGTTCCTCGTCGATGATCGCCTCGACCTTCTTCTCGTCGCCGCCCTTTTTCACCATCGCGTTGATGAAGAAGCTGCCGCCCAGCTGCGACGACCAGTTCGCGGTACCAACGCTGTCGACCAGTTGGTCCTGGTGCACCAGCCGCTTGTCCAGCCGCGAGGTGGCGCTGCCGCCGAGCACCTGCGAAAACAGGTCGAGCATGGCCGATTCGGTGGTGCCGTACTCGGGCACGTTCCAGATCCGGCGCACCATCACCTGCGGCACCTTGTCCTCGAGCACGGTACGCCCGGACTCGGTGAGCGGCGCGATCGCCACGCCAGGCTGCTCCATCGTCGGGGTGGCGGGGATGTCGCCGAAGTATTTCGCGACCTTCTCCTTCGCGGTCTCGACGTCGATGTCGCCGGCCAGCACCAGCACCGCGTTGTTGGGGCCGTACCAGGTGCGGAACCACTGCTTCACGTCGTCCAGCGAGGCCGCGTTGAGGTCGTTCATCGAGCCGATCGTGGTGTGGTGGTACGGGTGGCCTTCCGGATACATCGTGCTGGCCACGATCTGGCGCAGCTGGCCGTAGGGCTGGTTCTCGCCCTGGCGCTTTTCGTTCTGGACCACGCCGCGCTGCTCGTCGAGCGTCTTCTGGTCGATCGCGCCGAGCAGGTGGCCCATGCGGTCGGACTCCATCCACAGCGCCATGTCGAGCGCGGTGGTGGGCACGTTCTGGAAATAGTTGGTGCGGTCGGTGTTGGTGGTGCCGTTCTGGTCGGTGGCACCGGCCTGCTCGAACGGCTCGAAGTACTCGCCCGGATGGTTCTCCGAGCCGTTGAACATCAGGTGCTCGAACAGGTGCGCGAAGCCGCTGCGCCCGGCCGGCTCGTTCTTGCTGCCCACGCCGTACCAGATGTTGACCGCCACGATCGGCGCCTTGCGGTCGGTATGGACGATCACCCGCAGTCCGTTGGGCAGGGTGAACTGCTCGTACGGGATCTCGACCGGGGCGACGGCCACACCCGCGTCGGCGAACGCCAGGCCGGGCGCGAAACCGGCGCCAAGCGTAGCGGCCAGGGCGAAAGCGAGCGCGGTGGCGCGGGGACGGCGGGTGTGGGCGACGGACATGGGCACTCCTGTGCGGACGTGGATAGATGACCGGTCATCGTAGCGCCTGTCCGGGAGCTGAACACTAGGCCACAAGTTGGGAGGGGTGGGACCCGGGGTTCGGGGTTCGGG
>Ga0160437_1000086_pt1 | contig 55882 bp, 49 predicted proteins | sample HID1975I_E0MG_FD_108227 | JGI IMG/M metagenome (GOLD analysis project Ga0160437, IMG submission 108227) | Enriched soil microbial communities from UW Madison campus, WI, USA - HID1975I_E0 MG | ecosystem: Environmental > Terrestrial > Soil > Unclassified | place: USA: Madison, Wisconsin... | reverse complement strand
AGGAAAACAGCCCTTCACTCCGGTAATCGCCGCCGCGCATCTCAAATCCTTCAACCTCAGCCGAAGGCATATGAATCACCTCAAGGGGCTCAAGGAAAGCGCCTTTTTCCGCACCCTGTTAGGAACTCTTTAACGCTAAGCCGCTAATTCAATCAATGATTGGGGGCATTGCAAGTATTCATGACAGAATCATCATTTCTTGCCCGCCTTCTTCGAGATGAAGATGGCGCCACTGCAATAGAGTATGGCCTGATTCTGGCCATGATCGTGCTTGCCATGATCGTTGCACTAAATGGTGTGGCATCGAAAACGATCGCGATGTGGGAATCTGTTAGCGATAAGTCCAAGGCAGCCACATCAGACGATTAATTACTTTATCGATTTAAGTTTTTTTCAACACTTCCAGCTTAGATCCCAATCTGTCCAAAGCGCCGAAGCGAGTGCCTGGCGGGGCGGACCGGGTACACAAGACTGCTTTCATTCAGGAGACATGACATGAAGTTTCTCGCCAAGCTGCGCCGCAACGAAGAAGGCGCCACCGCAATCGAATACGGCCTGATCGCCGCTCTGATCGCCGTCGCCGCGATCGCCGCCATGCAGGGCCTGGGTTCGAACCTTTCGGCAACCTTCAATAAGACCAGCACGAACCTCGAGACGGCTAACGGCGCTGCAGACGCTGAGTAAGCCTATTGGCATATGTATTTTGACGGGCGGCAGGGAAACCTGCCGCCCGTTTTGCATGAGTTTGCGGCGATCGAATGAAGAGCCAGCGTCATCCCGAACTCGTTTCAGGACAACACTGGCCGAACCCTAAACCGCGCCTCAATACGTCACCAGCTTCACCCGCTGCCCCGGAACCAGCCGCGCACCGCTCCCCAGTCCGTTGAGCACCAGAAACCGCTCCACGGCCCCATCGCTGTACGCCATGCGCGATGCCAGCGACTGCACGGTGTCGCCAGCCTTTACAGTCACGACCGCCAGCCTTCGCGGCTTGACCTGGCCCGCCTCGCCTGCGGAAATCCGGCGCATGCTCTTGAACATCGCGTTGAACGCGCCTGCGCCGCCGACGCGCGTGATCGTCAGGAAGTGATAGGCCTTGCCGCCGCCGAAGTCGTAGGCGAACACGGCCACATCCACCGGACCGCTGGACGCCTGCACTTGCGCCACGCCATAGGCCGCCGGAATGCCGTTCACGTTCGCGCTCTCGATGCTGGACGGCACGATCCGCGCCTGCCCTGATTCGGTGAGGCTGGAAAACACCGTCTGAATATAAGCGTCCAGCCCCGTCCCCATCGGACCGCCCGAGAACTGCGCCTTCCCCGAATCGCCGTTGATCGAAACCGCCTGGGTTCCATTCACGAGGTAGAACCCTTCGGGCGCCTGGAACGCCAGACGCAGCTCGGGATGGGTGAAACGGTTGCCGTCGATGATTCCCTGCTTGGGATCATCGCCGTAGACCAGACCATCGATCCGGGTGAGAAATTCGTCGCGGTTGGTCATGCCCGTCGCCGATGCGCCTGCCTGGGCCTGCGCATCGCGCACGCGGGAAGCCGGGTCCGGGTGCGTCGAGGCCCACTGCGGAACCTGATTCGATGTGCCGCGCAGTTGCGCCTCCAGGGCCGTCTGGCGCGCGAGGCTGTCCAGCACGGTCGCCATGGCCCGCGGATCGTAGCCTGCCCGCTTGAGGTAAGTGATGCCAAGCCGGTCCGCTTCCAGTTCCTGACTGCGCGAATATTTCAGCGTCAGCATTTGCGATCCCTGTGAGGCCAGTTGCTGCCCCAGCCTGCCGAAAGCGCTGTCCCCCAGCAGGACGCCCGACAGCAAGGATCCCAGCACGCCCAGCAACTGGTTACGCGAGGCGGCTTCCTGTCGCTTGGCCGAATGCCGCGCGGCGACATGACCGACCTCATGCCCAAGCACCCCGGCCAGTTCCGCCTCGTTGTTCATCAGGGCCGTGAGCTGACGGGTGACGTAGATATAGCCGCCCGGGATCGCGAAGGCATTGTTCACCGGCGAGTTCAGCAACGTGACGGTAAAGTCGCCGCGCGCGTTCGAAAGGCCGGACTGGATGGCGATGTTCTTTCCGACCTGCTCGACATAACTGGCCTGAGGGCCGGTCACGGCGCCGCCGAATTCGGCAAGGAGATCCGGGTGCGCCTTGGCGCCTTCCGCCTTGTCGGCACGGCTGATGGCGTTGACAGTGGCCGGGCGGGCGGCGGCGGCCGCGGCGACGCCTGTCGTGCTTGGCGCCAGGGCCAGCAGCGCGGCGCCCGCGCAAGTCGCGGCGAAAACGCCCCTGAGCGCCCGAACCGGTTGGTATGCAGACATCTTCTTCCCCTCGGACGATGGCAATTCTTCGCGTTTCTCCCGTGAAGCAACGGGAAGGATAATGCGAGGTTCCCTCCGCTCAGCCGCGCGCCAGTGGATGGCGCGCGTTTACCAGCGCCACCAGCCGCGCGCTGTCGACATGCGTGTAGATCTGGGTCGTCGCGATATCCGCATGCCCCAGCAGCATCTGCAGGACGCGCAGGTCCGCCCCGCCTTCGAGCAGATGCGTCGCAAAGGCATGACGCAGCACATGCGGCGACACGCGCGTAGGATCGATCTCCGCGCGCACCGCCAGCGCCTTCAGCAATTGAAACAGGCGTACCCGCGTCAGATGGCCGCTTTCCCCGGTGGAGGGGAACAGGAATTTCGACGTGCCGCGCCGTACCGCCAGCCACCGCGAGAGCACCATGCGCGCACGGCCGCTCACCGGCACCATGCGCTGCTGCCCGCCCTTCCCCGTCACATGCAGGAAAGGCGCATCGCGCGGCACCGCCGCAACCGGGAGCGAAACGAGTTCGGTCGCCCGCAGGCCCGAACCATAGAGCAATTCCAAAAGAGCCAGCAGCCGCACCGCGTCGGAGCGCTCCCCGGCCGCCTCTGCCTCGGCCGTGGCCAGGAACCGCTCCACTTCCGCATGCGAAAGCAGACGCGGCAAAGGCCTGCGCGTGCGGGGACGCGGCAGCGAACCCGAGGGATCGTCAGCACGCAGGCCCTCGTCCACCAGGAAGCCGTAGAATTGCCGGAGCGCCGAACAGCGGCGCGAAAGGCTGGATGCCGCGAGCCCGGTCCAGGCCTCTCCCAGCCCGGCCAGCGAATCGCCGTCGGCAGCGGCAAGATCGCCCAGCACCGCCTCGGCGGCCGCAAGATCGCGCCGATAGGCGGCGAGCGTGTTGGCCGCGGCCCCGCGTTCGGCCGCCAGCATCGCCAGGAACCGTTCGGCGTGGCTTCCGCCCGCCATCCCGGTCAGGCCCGCGCCACGGCTTCCGCGGCGATCATCCTCGCCTCGGCATCGAGGCCGACCGTGCGAAGCGCAGAGACGATGTGGTAGAGGTAGCGCGGCGTCATCCGCTGCCAACTGCTGCCCTGCATGCCGAGACCGACAAGCAGGGCGACGCTGGCGGCATCCCCGTCCGTGGCCGCCTTATCGATGGCGGCGGTGAAACGGGTCGCGCTGTCCAGCTGCATGCCCCAGTCGCCCGAATAGCGCGAGGCCGCGCCTTCATCGATCCGGCCCAGTCCGGCAAGTCCGGCGACAAGGAAGGCGCTGCGGCGCTTGTTCTGGCTGTCGTCGGCCCCGTAATAGGTATCCACCGCGCCCGAATCCACGGCCCGGATACGGCCCGGCGCAGCGAGCGTCAGCAGGCCCCAGCCCTCGCTGCCCGACGCCACGATCGGCGACCAGGCCAGCGCATTGGTGTCGTAACCCGCCGAGAGCATCGAGGCGATCAGCGCAGCGGCATCGTCCTCCATGTCCTTACTCGGCGCGATGCGCGCTGCGGCTGCGGCGGTAAGCACCTGGCGGGCATAGGCAGCCTCTCCGGTCGTGCCCGTCCAGAGGTTCTGCATCGCGGAAAGGCGCGCGCCGGGCGCTTCCAGCGTATAGGCATCGCGCAGGCTTTCTGCGCGCTTCTGCCATTCGCCGGTCACTTCGGGATCGGCATAGACCTGCGAATAAAGGTCGACCATCGCGGCATTGGAAAGCACGCCGCTGGCCGCCGCCCGGTCGGCGGCAATGGCCCGGCGCTCCAGGCCGACCATCGGCGCAAGCGCGGTGGCATAATCGTACATCCGCCCGGCGCCGGACATGGCGCTATCGGGCGGGGTGAGACCGACGCCGATCGCCAGGCCGTAGCGCCAGGGCGTCATCGTATCGACGCCGTCCCACTCGATCGTCACGGCCTTGCGTGAGCGTCCCGCAGCGCCGGCGTACTTCTGCGCGAGCAGCGAATCGATCCGCGGCATCTTGCCGCTGACGCGGGCCCGCTCCAGCCGGGCGAGCGCGGCGGCGCCACTGCCCCGGAAGGCATCGCAGATCGACTGCGCGGCGCTCCATTCGGCAGTGTCGTCCTGCATGCCCTGGATCGAGAGCACCGGGCACATGCCGGTGAAATCGGCCGTGCGCTGGTAGATGTCGAAAGCCTCGCGGGTAATACCCGGCGTGAAGTTCGAGATATCCAGCCCCTGCAGGACCGCGCGGGCGGCGTCCGTTTCGCCCATCCGGATCAGCAGGCCTACGCGAAGGCCGAGGAATTGCTGCGGGCTCATGCCCGGCGGCGCCTGGAGCCGCGAGGCGAGCGCGCGGCGCAGCAGGATATGCCCCCAGCGCGAGACCAGCGCCCCGCGATTGGCGGCGATGGCGGTCTGCACCAGATAGGGGTTCTGGGCGGAGAGCGAAGCTGCGGCCATCCCGCCCTCGCTCTCGTCGACCAGACCGATCTGCTCCATCGAACGGCGAGCGCCCGCCGGCATGTCGAGATCGAGCTTGTCGGTCAGCAACTGTTCGAAGGCCTCAGGCGACATGCCCTGCAGTTCTTCGAGCGTAGGCATGCGCGTGAGCGTGCTCTTGCCGCTGGCGTCGGTCGTCACGAAGCCGCTGGTGGGGAAGCTCGGCGCATCCTCCACCGGCAATGCCTGGATCACCGGGGTCGAAACCGAGCGCGGCGCGCTCGACGGCGATGCCGGTGCGGCAACCGAAGGGCTTGCCGCCGGGCGACTGGACGGCCGCGGCGGCGCAGCAGGCGCGGCGCTGGGTGTGGCGCGCGCGGGCGGTTCGTCGAACATCTTCGGCAGCAGCGATTCGGGCGCATCCTGCGCCACTGCCCATACCGAAGTCAGCGCCAGCGAAACGCCGGCCAGCAGATGCCAGGACCGTACACCCAGGCTCATCGGGGCAGCTCCGGCACCGGAATCGGCTCGACGATATCGCGCACCGGCGAACGGCCGCCATCCGACCATGCCCAGGCGCCCAACAGGACCGCCCCCAGGACTGCCACCGGAGCGACGATGGAAACGGCAGCCACGCCTGAGAACTTGCGCCTGCGTTTTTGTATCGTCACTCGCCTTCCTTCACCGATGCTTGCGCTGCGACCTAGCGCAACTATAGGCGATGGAGCAATGGACGTTCAACAAACCCGGTTTTCCGCGCAGGAAATTGCCGCACTCGCGCGGCGCATCGATCGCCCCATCGTGCTGGTGGGTATGATGGGCGTGGGCAAGTCCAGCGTGGGCAAGCGGCTCGCGACGCTTCTCGAATGTCCTTTCGTGGACGCCGATGAGGAAATCGAGCGTTCCGCACAGATGACCATCCCGGAAATCTTCGAAACCTACGGCGAATCCTACTTCCGCGACGGCGAGCGCCGGGTGATCTCCCGCCTCATCGAATCCGGGCCGGATTCCAGGGTCGGACGCTGCGTGATCGCCACGGGCGGCGGCGCGTTCTGTAATGAGATCACGCGGCAGCTGATCCTGGACAAGGCCATCACGGTCTGGCTCGACAGCGAAGTGGATACCCTGGTCGAGCGCACCGCGCGCAAGGACAACCGCCCCCTGCTCAAGGGCGGCGACCCGCACGAGATACTCGGCAGGCTGCGCGACGACCGGCGGCCGCACTATTCGCAGGCCCCGATCCATGTGCTCAGTCACAGCGGGCCGCACGTCCAGACGATCAACAACGTCCTGCAGGGAATTTCGCAATGGCTGTAATCCCCGTCGATATCGCCGGCCGCCCTTACGAAGTGCGCGTCGGCGCCGGCCTCCTGGCCGAACTCGTCCCGCAGTGCCGCGGCCTCCTGCGCAAGCGCGGCGTGCCGATCATCACCGACGTCAATGTCCACGCCGCCTGGGGCGCCGTGGTAGAGGCCAGCCTGCGCGAAAACGGCCATGAGCCGCACTGGCGCATCCTGCCCGCCGGAGAGGCCACCAAGTCCTGGGAAGAACTGGCCGCCACCGTGAACTGGCTGCTCTCGCTGGAAGTGGAGCGCGGCGATCACATCCTCGCGCTGGGCGGCGGTGTCATCGGCGATCTCACCGGCTTCTGCGCCGCCGTGCTCAAGCGCGGCTGCAAGTTCATCCAGGTGCCGACCACGCTGCTGGCCCAGGTCGATTCGAGCGTGGGCGGCAAGACCGCGATCAACACCCCCGCCGGCAAGAACCTCGTCGGCGCCTTCCACCAGCCTTCGCTCGTCCTGGCCGACCTCTCCGCGCTGGAAACGCTGCCAGAGCGCGACTTCCTGGCCGGCTATGCCGAAGTGGTGAAGTACGGCCTCATCGACGATGCCGACTTCTTCGCCTGGTGCGACACCAACGCGGCCGCCATGATCGCCGGCGACAGCCAGTTGCGCGAATATGCCGTGGCCCATTCCGTGGCGAGCAAGGCCCGCATCGTTGCCGAAGATGAGTTCGAGACCACCGGCAAGCGCGCGCTGCTCAATCTCGGCCATACGTTCGGCCATGCGCTGGAGGCCGAGACCGGCTTTTCCGACCGCCTGCTCCACGGCGAAGGCGTGGCGCTCGGCATGGTGCTGGCCGCACGCTATTCCGCGCGCCGCGAACTCATGCCGCGCGCCAGCGCCGAGCATATCGCCCGCCATATCGGGGAGATCGGCCTGCCTGCCGGGCTTGCGCGGCTGGGTCTGGACTGCGACGGCGCCCGCCTTGTCGATCACATGCTCCATGACAAGAAGATGGACGCGGGCACCCTGCCCTTCCTGCTGCTCAAGGGAATCGGCCAGACCTACCTCGACAAGCAGGTGTCGCTGGAGGACGTCGCCGCCTTCCTCGACGAGGAACTCGCCCGCCCGGACTGACCGGGTCTTGGCAAACCACGCCCGACCGACTGATTTCACGCGCAAATGTTCCGATGTCCCGTGCCTCGCGCGCGGTGACTGCCGAAACCCGATGCCTCTCCGCACGTTCTGATTCTGTCCCGCCACGCGGGAATGTGGCGCCGATCGCAAACCCTTTTTTGGGAGGTCCGGGGGCGTACGGGAAGGCGACAGGTCGATCGGGTCTGTCGCCTTTTCCCGTTTGGAGAGAGGCGCTTGGGCATCGCGGGCCGCGCAATCCTTTGCCTGACGTGACATTACCATGACGCGCCACTATGGTGCGCGCTTGGATAACAAAAGTACCGGGCCGCACCAGACCGCCATGACACTTTCCGAAGCCACTCCCGAACTCGACTTCCCCGAGGAAATCGAGCGCAACGACCGCGCATTCCTGGGCCACCCCAAGGGCCTGGGCTATCTCTCCTTCGTCGAGGGATGCGAGCGCTTCTCGTACTATTCGATGCAGACCCTGCTCGTGCTCTACATGGTGAAGTACCTGCTGCTGCCGGAGAACGTCGGCAAAGTCGCCGGCCTGTCCTGGCTGCGCGGCTGGCACTACGCCGGGCTGGAGGGACAGCCGCTGGCTTCGGCGATCTTCGGTGACTACACCTCGCTCGTCTACCTGACCCCGATCCTGGGCGGCATTGTCGCGGACCGCTGGCTGGGCCGCAAGGCCACCCTGATCGCGGGCGCCGTGGTCATGTCGCTCGGCCACTTCCTCATGGCGTTCGAGGGCATGTTCCTCTTCGCGCTGATCTCGCTGGTGGTCGGCGTCGGCCTGTTCAAGGGCAATATCGCCAGCCAGGTCGGCGAACTCTACAAGCCCGGCGATTTGCGCCGCGCCATGGCGTTCCAGATCTTCTACATCGCCATCAATGTCTCGGTGATCGTCGCGCCGCTGATCGCGGGCACGCTGGGCGAGGAAGTGGGCTGGCACTACGGCTTCGGCACGGCCGGGATCGTCATGGTGCTGGGCCTCGTCATCTATCTCAAGGCCGGGCACTGGCTGCCCGCCGACAACCGCGCGGCCAAGGGCGACAAGACGCCTCGCTCACGTCTCGCCCGCGGCGACTGGCCGCGCCTCGGCGCGCTGGCCGTGCTGGTGCCGGTGCTCGCCATCGCGATGATGACCAACCAGGAGATCTTCAACGCCTATCTCGTATGGGCGGACGCCAAGTTCCAGCTGACTTTCTTCGGCACCACCCTGCCGACGAGCTGGATGATCACCGTGGATGCGACCCTCAGCTTTTCGATGCTGGTGGCCGTCGCCGCGTTCTGGAAGTGGTACGCGGATCGCACCGGCCGCGAGCCCGACGAACTGGGCAAGATGATCATCGGCTCGGTCTTCTCGATCATCGGCGGGTCATGCCTGGTCATCGCCGCCGCAACGGCAGGGGACGCCAGGATCGGCCTGTTCTGGCCGGTCATGTTCCACTTGTTCAATTCGATCGGCTTCGCGCACATCATGCCGGTAAGCCTCGCGCTCTTCACCAAGATCGCACCGCGCGCGCTCAACGCGACGGTCGTCGGCATTTATTACCTGGCCTTCTTCGGTGCCAACAAGATCGTGGGCGAAGTGGGCGGATGGTATTCCTCGATGGACACCGTGTCGTTCTGGCTGATCCACGTCGCTGCCGCAGCCGTCGGCCTGATCGCGTTCTCGGCCTTCAAGATCGCGCTGGGCAAGACCCTGGCAGGTGAGCCGGCGCCAGCCTGACAAGGCGGGATCGCCCCCCGACTTTCGTCATCGCGCACCTAGCGAAGCGGTTCAGGGCGGTTTACGCCGCTCCAGATTGCTTCGTGGGCTGCGCCTCCTTGCAGGTGACGAAATGGGCTGGGCAACTCAGCCGAACACCGCCACCGACTGCATCCCCGCAATCACCGGCGCGCCCGCAGCGCTCCACTGGAGAATATGCTCACTGGCCCCGCCGTCCCGCGCAAATGCGCTGGTGGTGCGCAGCAGCCACCAGCCGTCCTCGGTGACCGGCGCCGGTTCCAGCAGATTGATGTGCCAGTGCATCGAACTGATCGGCACGCGGAAATTGAGCAGCGGCAGCACCGCCGTCGGCAAGGCATCGCCGACCAACACCGCTTCCAGCGCCGGATCGAGGCCGTCGCGCTCTTTCAGGCGCACCCACCAGCACATATCCGCCTCGCCCAGCGCCGATTTCGGCAAGGCGAAGCGCGCATCGAAGTTCCGCTTCAGAAATTCGGGCGCCACGTCCAGCGGCACCGGCCTGGCACCGGCCACCGGGTTCACGCCCTCCGGCATCGGATAGCCGGCGATATCGGCCGCACTCTCGATCTGGCGCATGAACACGAAACTGGCTGTGAAACCCACGCCCTTCTCGTTCGCAAGCTCGGCAGCAACCCAGGTGGCATTGCGCCCCTTGCGCACGATCCGCGCCCGCGCTTCCACGCGGCCAGCCAGCGGCGCGATCATCGCGAACTGGCCGGAACGCAGCGGCGGAAACTCGGGATCGAGCCGCTGCGCCGCCGCCAGCGCAACCGCCGAAGTCAGCCCGCCGTAAGCGGTGCGGCCCTGAAGCCAGTCTTCGGTGATATCGAAAACGAAACCGCTGTCGATCTCCTCCGCGCTCGCCAGAAGCGTGCCAAACCCCGTCATCAGAACAACCTCGAACCGTTGGGCACCGGCTGGTCCGGTGCGAATAGGACCACCCGGCCCGCCTCGTCCGCGAAGCCGAGCGTCAGCGCCTCCGACACGGCCTTGCCGATCTGGCGCTTGGGGAAATTCACGACCGCCGCCACCTGCCGCCCGATCAGTTCTTCCGGCGAATAGAGCGCGGCGACTTGCCCCACGCTCTTTCTCTCACCAACGCCGGCGCCGAAATCGATCCGCAGCTTCAGGCTCGGCTTACGCGCGCCCTCGTAGACTTCCGCCGCGACGATCGTGCCGACGCGGATGTCCACTTTCAGGAAATCGTCGAAGCTGACTTGCTCGGCCGCAGGCGCGGCGGGGTCGTGGTCCAGGTGCATTTATTCCATTTCGAGGATCACGGCGTCCACCGCAAGGCTTTCGCCTGCCTTGGCATTGACCGCCTTCACCACGCCCGACTTCTCGGCGCGCAGGATGTTTTCCATCTTCATGGCTTCGACGACGGCCAGCGGCTGCCCGGCCTCGACCTTGTCGCCCTCGCCCACATGAAGCGCGACGAGCAAGCCCGGCATCGGGCAGATCAGGAACTTCGAGAGATCCGGGGGGATCTTTTCGATCATGTGCTTGCTGAGCGAAGCCACGCGGCTGGGCAGGATCTGCACATTGTGGATGCAGCCGCGCGTGGTCATCCTGAGGCCCGTGCGCGTCGGTGCGACGCGGATGCCGATGGCCTCGCCATCGATCTCGGCTTCGATCAGCCGGTCACCGGGGGTGTATTCCATCGCCAGCTCGACAAAGGCGCCGTTCACCGTGACGTCCTCGTCGTCGATGACGACTTCGTAGGCCGCCTTGTCGATAGTGACTGTCCATTCCGAAGGCGGCGACAGGCGGTGCGGCGCCAGTTGCCCATCGACCCGGCGCGCCCGGTCCGCCCGCGCGGTGGCGACGAAAGCGGCGACGGCAGCCAGCTTGCCCTTCAGTTCCTCCGACGCGGGCGCGCCGGTGAAGCCTTCGGGATATTCCTCGGCGATGAAGCCCGTGGTCAGTTCGCCCGAGCGGAAGCGCGGGTGCTGCATGATGGCCGAGACGAAATCGATGTTGTGGCCAAGGCCCTCGATCTCGAACAGGTCGAGCGCGGCCACTTGCTTGTCGGCGGCTTCGTCGCGCGTTTCGCCCCAGGTGATGAGCTTGGCGATCATCGGATCGTAGAACATTGAGACTTCGCCACCTTCGTAGACGCCGTCATCCACGCGGATGCCATCGATGCCGCGACGGCCGTTGGCATCCTCGTCTTCCGTCCAACCGTCAACCGGCGGCTGATAGCGCACAAGGCGGCCGGTCGAGGGCAGGAAGCCGCGATAGGGATCTTCGGCATAGACGCGGTTCTCGATGGCCCAGCCGTCGATCTTCACGTCGGCCTGCGTCATTTCCAGCTTCTCACCCGCCGCGACGCGGATCATCTGCTCGACCAGATCGACGCCCGTGATCGCCTCGGTAACCGGGTGCTCGACCTGAAGCCGGGTGTTCATTTCGAGGAAGTAGAAGCTCTCGCCCGTCGCATCCGCGCCCGAGACGATCAGTTCCACCGTGCCCGCCGAATAGTAACCCACCGCGCGCGACAGCGCGACGCACTGCTCGCCCATGGCCTTGCGCATCTTCTCGGTCACGAAGGGCGACGGCGCTTCCTCAACCACCTTCTGGTGGCGGCGCTGGATCGAGCATTCGCGCTCGTTCAGGTAAAGAATGTTGCCGTGCTTGTCGCCGAGGATCTGGATTTCGATGTGGCGCGGGTTGAGGATGAACTTCTCGATGAAGACGCGGTCGTCGCCGAAGGAATTGAGGCCCTCGCGCTTCACGCTTTCAAAGCCCTCGCGCACGTCCTTTTCGTCGTAGGCCAGGCGCATGCCCTTGCCGCCGCCGCCCGCGCTGGCCTTCATCATCACCGGATAGCCGATCTCGTTCGAGATGCGCACGGCGTGCTCGGTATCCTCGATCTCACCGACGAAGCCGGGCACGACGTTGACGCCCGCCTGCTTGGCCAGTTTCTTGGATTCGATCTTATCTCCCATTGCGGCAATCGCGCCAACGGGAGGCCCGATGAACTCAATGCCCTCTGCGGCCAGCGCTTCGGCGAAGGAGGTGCGCTCGGAGAGGAAGCCGTAGCCCGGGTGCACCGCTTCGGCGCCGGTCTGCTTGCAGGCCTGGATGATCTTGTCGGCAATCAGATACGACTGAGCAGCGGGCGCGGGACCGATGTGGACCGCCTCATCGGCCATCTGCACGAAAGGCGCGCGGGCATCGGCGTCGGAATAGACGGCAACGGTTTGGATGCCCATGCGGCGCGCGGTCTTGATCACGCGGCAGGCAATCTCGCCCCGGTTTGCGATGAGGATTTTCTTGAACATCTACGCAGACTTCCCTCGAAGAGATCGAATAGAGATAAGAATGAAGGCCACGAGCAGCCCACCAGCAAACGCTACCGGCTTAACCGAAACGTCATCGTTCATTCCGGATGCGAAAATAACAGAGCCTCCTGCGGCGGTAGAAATCGCCGCCAAGACACCCAACAACATCAATCTCGAAGAAAGCTGCTTTGCCCTGAGGGCCGCCGCCGCCAGAAGAACGACGGTAACCGACAAGGCAATCCAGATGCTCACTCGGCCGCTTCCAGCTTCGCGCAGCCCTTGGGCATGCGCTGGGCTTCGACTTGCGCCTCGGTCAGTTCGATGGCCATCGGCTTGATGCCGAGGCGGGCGAACATAGCGAGGTCGTTGTCGTCGCCTGCATTGGGGGCGGTGAGCAGCTGGTCGCCGGTGAAGATCGAGTTCGCGCCGGCCATGAAGCACATCGCCTGCGTCATTTCCGACATCGATTCGCGGCCGGCCGAGAGGCGCACCATCGACAGCGGCATGGTGATGCGCGCGACAGCCACCGTGCGCACGAATTCCACGTCGTCGATCTTGGCGAGCGGCGTGTCGGCCAGCATGTCGCCCAGCACGGTGCCCTTCACCGGCACCAGCGCGTTGACCGGCACCGACTGCGGGTGATCCGGCAAGGTCGCCAGCGTGTGGACGAAGCCCACGCGGTCGGCACGCGTCTCGCCCATGCCGACGATGCCGCCGGAGCAGACGTTGATGCCCGCCATGCGCACGTTCGACAGCGTGTCGAGACGGTCATCCATCGTGCGGGTGGTGATGACCTGATCGTACCGCTCGGGCGAAGTGTCGATGTTATGGTTGTAGTAGTCGAGCCCGGCGTCAGAAAGCATGTCCGCCTGATCGGGCGTCAGCATGCCCAACGTCATGCAGGTTTCCATGCCCATCGCGCGCACGCCCTTCACCATCTCGATGATGGCGGGCATGTCGCGGTCCTTGGGGTTGCGCCAGGCGGCGCCCATGCAGAAGCGGGTCGAGCCCTGATCCGCCGCCTGCGCCGCGCGCTGGAGCACCTGCTGCACTTCCATCAGCTTGGTCGCCTTGACGCCGCTGTTGGCCGAAACCGACTGCGAGCAATAGCCGCAATCTTCCACGCAGCCGCCGGTCTTGATCGAAAGCAGCGTGGAAAGCTGCACTTCGTTGGCCTTGTGGTTGGCACGGTGCACTTCGGCCGCGCGGAACACCAGTTCGGTGAACGGCAGGTCGAACAGTGCCGCGATTTCCTCACGGGTCCAGTCGGTACGTGGAGTGACGGCGGGGGTCTCAGTCATAGTCATTCCTCAGGCAGTGCGCGCGGGATGACGCGCGGCCAAACCCCGGTCATAGGGGCAAGCGCGGCGTCGATCCAGCGTGACCATCCTTATTCCGCCGCTTCCAGCGAAGAACCGAGCGGCGGCATGTTGTGGCCGAGCAGGCGCAGCACGTCCGCCGCGCATTCGACCACGTTGGAGCCGGGGCCGTAGATGCCCTGAACGCCGGCATTGCGGAGGTATTCGTAGTCCTGCGGCGGGATCACGCCGCCGGCGATCACCTTGATGTCGCTGCGGCCCGCTTCGCGCAGTTTCTGGATCAGTTCGGGGATCAGCGTCTTGTGACCGGCCGCCAGACTGGACGCGCCGACCACGTCGACCGCGCTGTCCAGCGCCAGCACAACGGTCTCCTCCGGCGTCTGGAACAGCGGACCCGACACGACCTCGAAGCCCATGTCCCCGAAGGCCGAGGCGATCACGTTCGCGCCGCGATCGTGGCCGTCCTGGCCCATCTTGGCGACCAGCACCTTGGGCTTGCGTCCGAGGCGGCGTTCCACCGCAGCCACGCCGTCCAGCACCTGCTGCCAGCGGCTGTCACCCTCGTAAGGCGCGCCATAGACCCCCTTCACCGGGGTCGGCTGGGTGCCGTAGCGCTGGAAGCTGTCTTCCATGGCCGAGCTGATCTCGCCCAGCGTGGCGCGGGCGCGGGCACACTCGACGGCGAGCGCGAGGAGATTGTTCTCGATGCTGGACGCGCCTGCCGCGCCGTCACGCAGCGCCTTCAGAGCGGCCTGACACTTGGCCTCGTCGCGCTCCGCCTTCATCTTGTTGATGCGGGCGATCTGGCCTTCGCGAACTTTGGCGTTGTCGACTTCCAGCGTTTCCAGCAGGTCTTCGCTGGCGAGGCGGTACTTGTTGACGCCGACGATCACGTCGTCGCCCCGGTCCGCCCGCGCCTGGCGGGCGGCGGCGGCGGTTTCGATCATCGCCTTCGGCCAGCCCGCGGCGACGGCCTTGGCCATGCCGCCCTCTACCTGCACGCGCTCGATGATCTCCCAGGCCTGGTCGACCAGCTGCTGCGTCAGCGATTCAATATAATACGACCCACCCAGCGGATCGACGACATTGCACATGCCGGTCTCCTCCTGGATGATGATCTGCGTGTTGCGCGCGATGCGGGCCGAGAAGTCGGTCGGCAGCGCGATCGCTTCGTCCAGCGCGTTGGTGTGCAGCGACTGGGTGCCGCCCAGCATCGATGCCATCGCCTCGATCGTGGTGCGGATGACGTTGTTGTAGGGGTCCTGCTCCTGCAAGCTCACGCCCGAAGTCTGGCAGTGCGTGCGCAGCATCTTCGAACGCTCATCCTTGGCGCCAAGCTCCGTCATCACCCGGTGCCACAGCACGCGCGCGGCGCGCAGCTTGGCCACTTCCATGAAGAAGTTCATGCCGATGGCGAAGAAGAACGAGAGGCGGCCTGCGAACTTGTCGATATCGAGGCCCGATGCCACGCCGTACTTCACGTATTCCGCGCCGTCCGCGATGGTGAAGGCCAGTTCCTGCACTTGCGTCGCGCCGGCTTCCTGCATGTGGTAGCCGGAAATCGAGATCGAGTTGAACTTCGGCATCTCGCGGCTGGTGTATCCGAAGATGTCCGAGATGATCCGCATGCTCGGCTCGGGCGGGTAGATGTAGGTGTTGCGGACCATGAACTCCTTGAGGATGTCGTTCTGGATGGTCCCGTCGAGCAGTTTGCGGTCGACGCCCTGCTCTTCGCCGGCAACGATGAAGAAGGCCAGGATCGGGATCACCGCGCCGTTCATGGTCATCGAGACCGACATCTTGTCGAGCGGAATACCGTCGAACAGGATCTTCATGTCCTCGACGGAATCGATGGCAACGCCGGCCTTGCCCACGTCACCCACGACGCGCGGGTGGTCGCTGTCATAGCCGCGATGGGTGGCAAGATCGAAGGCGACCGACAGGCCCTTCTGGCCCGCCGCGAGGTTGCGGCGATAGAAGGCGTTCGATTCCTCGGCCGTCGAGAAGCCCGCGTACTGGCGGATGGTCCAGGGACGACCGGCATACATCGAGGCGCGCACGCCGCGCGTGAACGGCGCGAAGCCGGGAAGGCCGGGATCGACGGTCACGTCCTCGGCGGTGTAGAGCGGCTTTACCGCAATACCCTCGGGCGTGTTCCAGGTCAGGTCTTTACCCTTAACCTCCTTGTCGGCGGCCGCCTTCCAGTCATTGATGTCTGCCATTGTCCGCATCCCTTTCGGCCCGCTTCATTGCGGCGGGCCGCAATCTTTTCTCAATGAGCGCCCTTGGGCGTTTCCATGATCTCGGTGAGCTGACCGCCCATGTCCCTGGGGTGGACGAAGAAGATCAGCGTCCCGTGCGCGCCCACGCGCGGCTCACCCAGCACGCGCTTGCCGAGGCCTTCGAACCAGGCCTTCGCCGCGTGGATGTCCGGCACTTCGTAGCAAATGTGGTGCTGGCCCCCGAGCGGGTTCTTCTCCAGCCACTTGCCCACCGCCGAGTCCGCGGCAGTCGGCTGGAGCAGTTCGATCTGCGTGCCAGCCGTACCTTCTTCACCGGGCGTGTTGACGAAGCAGACGCGCACCTGCTGGCTTTCGAGCACGAACGGCTCGGTAATGTCGGTCGCGCCCATCACGTCGCGGTAGAACGCGATCGAGGCATCGAGATCGGGCGTGGCGACGCCGATATGGTTGAGGCGGCCGAGCTTCACGCCACATTCTCCAGCACAAGCGCGATGCCCTGCCCGCCGCCGATGCACATGGTAACGAGGCCGTACTTCCCGCCGGTGCGCTTCAGCTCGTACATGCACTTGATGGCGAGCATCGTGCCGGTGGCGCCGACCGGGTGGCCGATCGAGACACCCGAACCGTTGGGGTTCACCTTCTCCGGATCGAAGCCGAGCACCTTGGAAACTGCGGCCGCCTGCGCGGCGAAAGCCTCATTGCTCTCGATCACGTCGATCTGGTCGAGCGAAAGGCCCGCGCGCTTCAGGGCCACCGGGACGGCCTTGATCGGGCCTTCGCCCATGTAGGCAGGCTCGACACCGGCATGGCCCCAGGCGACGATCTTCGCCATCGGCTTGAGGCCGCGCTTTTCGACCTCCGAGGCGGTCGCCAGCACCACTGCGGCAGCGCCGTCATTGATACCCGAGGCGTTGCCGGCAGTGACCGCACCGTCCTTCTTGAAGGCGGGCTTCATGCCGGCCAGCGTCTCGGCCGTGGTATCGGCACGGACATGCTCGTCGGTATCGAAGACGGTGACGCCCTTGCGGGTCTTCACTTCGACGGGAAGAATCTGGTCTTTGAAGCGGCCTTCCGCGATGGCGCGGGCGGCGCGCTGGTGGCTGGTCGCGGAGAGCGCGTCCATATCCTCTCGGGTGACGCAGTGGCGTTCCGCCACGTTCTCGGCGGTGATGCCCATGTGGTAGCCGCCGATGGCATCCGAGAGGCCGACCGTCAGCGCGTCTTCCTGCGTGTTCGCGCCCATCTTCTTTCCCCAGCGCACGCCGTGGTCGTGATAGGGCACGTTCGACATCGATTCCGCGCCGCCCGCGACGGTGATCCCCGCCTCGCCCAGCTTCATCATCTGCGCGGCCGAGACGATCGCCTGCACGCCCGATCCGCACAGGCGGTTGAGCGTCAGCGAGGGCACCTCGAACGGCACACCCGCATTGATGCCGATCACGCGGCTGAGCATCTCGTCCTTGGCGCTGGTCGGCATGACCTGGCCGATGACGATGTGGCCGACGTCCTCCGGCGCAACGCCCGCGCGGGCCAGCGCCTCGGTCACGACCTTGCCGCCGAGATCGGACGGCATGAACGACTTCAGCGAACCGCCGAAGTCACCGACTGCCGTGCGCACGCCGCTGACGATGTAGATGTCTTCCATTGCCTGTTCCCAATCTGGTTGTTCGATGCGTGCCGTCTTTCGCGGCATGGAGAGGATCGCGAAACTCTCACAAAGAAGATGCCCCGCGATCCCGTGACGCCATCACAGCGGAATGTTGTCGTGCTTCTTCCACGGATTTTCGAGGCTCTTGGTCCGCAGCTTGCGCAGGCCCAGCGCGATGCGCTTGCGGGTCGAGTGCGGATAGATCACCTCGTCGATGTAGCCCCGGCTCGCCGCCACGAAGGGGTTGGCGAAGCGGTCTTCGTATTCCTTGGTCTTCTCGGCGATGCCCTCGGGCGAGAGGCCGCGGAAGATGATCTCCACCGCGCCCTTGGCGCCCATCACCGCGATTTCGGCGGTCGGCCAGGCGTAGTTGAGATCGCCGCGGAGGTGCTTGGAGGCCATGACGTCATAGGCGCCGCCATAGGCCTTGCGGGTGATCACCGTGATCTTCGGCACGGTCGCCTCGGCATAGGCGAACAGCAGCTTGGCGCCGTGCTTGATGATGCCGTTGTGCTCCTGATCGGTGCCCGGCAGGAAGCCCGGAACGTCCACGAACGTAATGATCGGGATGTTGAAGGCATCGCAGAAGCGCACGAAACGCGCGGCCTTCTTCGACGAATTGATGTCGAGCACGCCCGCCAACACCATCGGCTGGTTGGCGACGACGCCCACGGTCTTGCCCTCGATGCGGCCGAAACCGACGATGATGTTGCCCGCATGGAGCGGCTGAACCTCGAAGAAGTCACCCTCGTCGAGCGTCTTCCGGATCACCTCATGCATGTCGTAAGGCTGGTTGGCCGAGGGCGGGATCACGGTGTCGAGGCTTTCCTCGGCGCGGTCCCAGGGATCGGCGCAGGGACGCTCGGGCACTTCCTCGCGGTTGTTGAGCGGCAGGAAGTCGAAGAAATCGCGCGCCGCCAGCAGCGCCTCGATATCGTTTTCCAGCGCGAGGTCGGACACCGAAGTCTTGCTGGAATGCGTGATCGCGCCGCCCAGTTCTTCCTGCGTGACGACTTCGTTGGTGACCGTCTTCACCACGTCCGGCCCGGTGACGAACATGTACGAGCTGTCCTTCACCATGAAGATGAAGTCCGTCATCGCGGGCGAATAGACCGCACCGCCCGCGCAGGGACCCATGATCAGCGAAAGCTGCGGCACCACGCCCGAGGCGAGCACGTTGCGCTGAAACACCTCGGCATAACCGCCAAGCGAGGCCACGCCTTCCTGGATGCGCGCGCCGCCGGAATCGTTGAGGCCGATCACCGGAGCGCCGACCTTCATCGCATTGTCCATCAGCTTGCAGATCTTCTGCGCGTGACGGTGCGACAGCGAACCGCCGAACACGGTGAAGTCCTGGCTGAACACGAAGACGAGGCGGCCGTTGATGGTGCCCGATCCGGTGACGACGCCGTCGCCCGGGATGCGTTGGCTTTCCATGCCGAAGTCGGTGCAGTCGTGTTCGACGTAGAGGTCGAATTCCTCGAAGCTGCCTTCGTCCAGCAGAATGTCGAGGCGTTCGCGCGCGGTCAGCTTGCCCTTGGCATGCTGCGCGGCGATGCGCTTTTCACCGCCTCCCAGCTTCGCTGCGTCGCGGCGCTTCTCCATTTCGGCGATATTGGCTGACATCCGGGTTCCCTTGGCAAGTGACCTTGGCGGCACGAATTATTGCCCCTGCTAGGCAGGTCGAGGGGGGAAGGTCAATAGTTTTAAGTGATCGGTTAAATGACAAAAGTGGCAGGTTCGCGCGGATTTCGCCCCACCGATGTGTTTGGGCGCGGTTCGATCGTCCCGGCGCGTTATCGCGCCGCCGCGGGGTTTTCCCGGCCGGCCCCGCAAACGAAAGGCGCCGCGACCGAACCGACGGTGGCGACGCCCTTTCGTTCCGCCTTGGCGGATCGGCCGACAGATTGCGGCAATGACCGCGTGGCGGGCAAAACCGCCCGCCCGGCCGCCTTATTTCATGAGCACCAGTTCCTCCGACATGGTCGGGTGAACGGCCACGGTAGCGTCGAAATCGGCCTTGGTGAGCCCGGCCTTCACCGCAATCGCGGCGGCCTGGATGATCTCCGGTGCGTCAGGCCCGATCATGTGCAGGCCGACGACCCGGCCGGTCGTGCCTTCGCAGACCATCTTGTAGAGCGAGCGCTCGTTGCGGTGCGCCATGACGTTCTTCATCGGCCGGAAATCGCTGGTGTAGATCTCCACCGATCCGAGTTCCTGCCGCGCCTGCGCCTCGGTCATGCCCACGGCGCCGATCGGCGGATGGCTGAACACGGCCGAGGGAATGCAGGCATAGTCGAGCGTGGTCGGCTTGTTGCCGAATACGGTATCGGCAAAGGCCTGCCCCTCGCGGATCGCCACCGGGGTAAGCTGCACGCGGTTGGTGACATCGCCCACGGCGTAGATGTGATCGACATTGGTCCGCGAATGCTCGTCGACCCGGATCGCGTTCTTGTCATCCAGCGCGACGCCGACATTCTCCAGCCCCAGCCCCTCGACATTCGGCACGCGGCCGGTGGCGAAGAGGACGCAGTCGACCTCGAGAGGCTCGTGATTGGTCATCGTGACGGTCAGCGAGCCGTCGGCATTCTTCTCGATGCCGCTGAAATCGGCATTGAAGCGGAAGTCGATGCCCTTGGTGAGCGAGATCTGCAGGAGGCGATCGCGCATGCTTTCGTCATAACCGCGCAGAAGCTGGTCGGAGCGGTTGATCAGGGTCACCTTCGAGCCGAACTGGTGGAAGATACCGGCAAATTCATTGGCAATATAGCCTGCGCCCGCGATCAAGATGCGCTTCGGCAATGCGTCCAGATGGAACGCCTCGTTCGAGGTGATGCCCAGTTCGTGGCCCGGGCAGGACGGCACATGGGGCCGCGCGCCGGTGGCGATGAGGATGACTTTCGCGGTCTTCTTCGCGCCGCTCGCCAGCGTGATCTCGTGCGGGCCGGTGATCGTGGCGCGCTCGTGGAAGATCTCGACCTTGTTGTTCTCCAGGGTCTGCGTGTAGATCCCGTTGAGCCGGTCGACGTCGCCCAGCACATTGTCGCGCAGCTTCACCCAGTCGAAGTGGCAGGCCGGGATTTCCCAGCCAAAGTGACGGGCATCTTCCAGATCCTCGGCGAAATGGGCGCCGTAGACGAGCATCTTCTTGGGCACGCAGCCCCGGATGACGCAAGTGCCGCCGACCCGGTACTCTTCCGCCACCGCCACGCGCGCGCCATGCGCCGCTGCGATCCGGCTGGCGCGGACGCCGCCCGATCCGGCGCCGATGGTGAAGAGATCGTAGTCGAATTCTGACATGCACTTGCTCCTGCTGCGCCGGCTTGCGTCCGGGCACGGCGCATATGGGGCATGGTGCCTTCGATTGCCAACGGACGTTTTGTCGGAACACGACCTCCGTTGAGCGCAAAAATATTGTCAACTAAAACAGTTGAGTTTATCGGAGTCGCATCACGTTCCGCATACCTACAGGACAGCCTGCGCCAGCGGACATCGGCAAAAGCCCCATTGCGGGCCTACTCCTAGTTTCGGGAGACGAGCGAAATGGCAAAGACGAACCAACATCCCACTTCCCCGCAGGAACCTCTCGTGCTTCTGATCCCCGGCCTTGACGGCAGCGGCCCCGGCCACTGGCAGCGCCGCTGGGCCGAGGAGATGGACAATGCCCAGATGGTCGACCTTGGCCTATGGGAAAAACCGCATCGCAATACCTGGATCAACCGCCTGAACCTGTCGGTCCAGCGCGCGGGTCGGCCGGTGGTGCTGGTGGCGCATAGCCTGGGATGCCTGCTCACGGCCTGGTGGGCGAAATTCGAGCAGCCCGCCTGGTCCTCGCCGGTGATCGGCGCCTTGCTGGTCGCCCCGCCGGAAGTGGACTTCTTCCCGCGCGACGACCGGCTCAACGGCTTCGCGCCGACGCCGAGCGACGAACTGCCCTTCCCCTCGATCCTCGTGGCCAGCCGCAACGACCCGTGGATCGGCTTCCCCACCGCCCGCCTGCTGGCACGGCAATGGGGCAGCCAGTTCGTGGATGCGGGCGATACCGGCCATATCAACGCGGATTCGAAGATCGGCAGCTGGGAGGACGGCAAGCAGTTGCTGCGCCAGTTGGCCGGAGGTGCCGCTTCGCCCCAGCCTGCGCACACGCCGCTTCATGCGGATTGGTCGGAAGGCCTTGAATACCGTTCCTGAAGCACGAATACCGTTCCTGAAGCGCACAGGCCCGGGAATGGAGAACGGGGCAGGTCGCCATGCGGCCTGCCCCGTTTCTCATGAAGCCGGAATTTCAGGGGGCCTTGTCTCGGCCCCCTATCTCAGGCGATTCCCGAAAGCTGCAGAAGTGCCTCGGTCGAGGGATCGAACGTGGTGCCGCCCTTCTCGATCTGCTTGGCGATTTCCTTGCCCAGCTCGACACCGAACTGGTCGAAGGGGTTGATCTCCATCAGCACGGCATTGGCGAAAGTGCGGTGTTCGTGGAACGCCACCAAGGCGCCGAACGTCGCCGGCGAGATTTCGTCCAGCAGGATCGTCGCCGAAGGACGGTCGCCCGCATAGGCCCGCGCCGGGTCCTCGCTCGCCTTGCCGGCCATCAGCGCCGCGCCCTGCGCGAAGCAGTTCGACAGGAGAATGCGGTGATGCGCGGGGTTGAGATCGTCGCCCGGGGCAATCGCGGCGATGAAGTCCACCGGCACCAGGTTGGTGCCCTGGTGGAGCAACTGGAACACGGCGTGCTGCGCGTCCGTGCCCACGCCGCCCCAGGTGATCGGCGCCGTCGGCCCGTCGACCGGCGAGCCGTCGTACTTCACGCTCTTGCCGTTCGATTCCATCTCCAGCTGCTGGAGATAGTCCGGCAGCAGCGCCAGCCGCTCGTCATAGGCGAAGACGGCGCGGGTCTGGCAGCCGCGCAGGCGGGTATAGTACTGGTCGGCGAAAGCGGCGCGCAGAGGCAGGTTGGCGAGACCGTCGGTATCGCGGAAGTGCATGTCCATTGCCGCCGCGCCGTCGAGGAACTCGGCGAAATCCGGCCAGCCCAGCGCCATGGCGACCGGAAAACCGATCGACGACCAGAGCGAGTAGCGCCCGCCGACGCTTTCCGAGAACGGCAGGATGCGAGTCTCGTCCACGCCCCATTCCACGGCCTTTTCCGGCGCTGCGGTCAGGGCGACGACCCGTCCGTAGGGGTCTTCCACGCCGTTCTCGCGCATCCACGAAAGGACGCTTTCGGCATTCGTCATCGTCTCTATGGTGGTGAAGGTCTTGGACGCCACGGCCAGCATCGTCGTTGCCGGGTCGCACTTGGCAAAGGCCGCTTCGAGCGCGCAGCCGTCGATGTTGGAAACGACCTGAACGTCCACCATGGCGCCGTCGCGGGCGAGCGCGTCGATCGCCAGCGCCGGGCCGAGGGCCGAGCCGCCGATGCCGACGTGGATCAGGTGCTTCACTTCGCCCATGGCGCCGCGGTGAATGGCCTCGACGATGGCGGCCATGCGGGCGTGGAACTCATGCGCAAGTGCCACGCTCTCGTCGCTGCCGACGCCGCGCTGGGCGGTGTGCTCGGCAGCGCGACCCTCGGTCGGGTTGACGATTTCGCCGGAAAACAGCGCCGCGCGGCGCCCGGCGAAGTCGGTGGCTTCGGCCAGTTCCTCGAAAGCGGCGATATGGGCGGCATCGAGGTGAGTTTTCGACCAGTCGAACCGCATGGCGCCGGGGCTGGTCTCGTCACCCAGCTCCAGGCGAGTGGCGAGCAGGTCGAGCCGGGCCGGATCGGCGTCGAACAGCTCGGCAAGCGTCGGTTTGGGCAATCCTTTCAGCTTGTTCCATACCGTTTCGCTCATGCCATGGTTCCTTTGTTCGGGTTGGGGGCCAGCCTTATGCCCAGCAGGCGGCAGAAGGCCAAGGTCATTCTTGTACCCATCTCTGCGCAGGACGCACGTCAGGAACATGACGTTTTTGGTCGATACGGATGTGTCTCTGCTCGGTATGTCACTTGACGGATGGCCTCGCGCGCAACAAGGGTTCGAGCCATGAGCGACATCGAAACCGCGACTTCCGGCCCCGCATCCGACAAGTCTGAACTACCCTCATCGGGGCCTGCCTCAAGCGGCGGCGGCAAGCCGGTCGTGAAGGACGCCAAGAAGGATGCCAAGAAGGATGAAGGCTTCTTCTCCTTCCTGCTCTGGCTGGTGCTCGGCGTAGTGGTGCTGCGCAGCTTCATCATCTCGCCGTTCAACATCCCCAGCGAGTCGATGCTGCCCCGGCTGCTGAACGGGGATTACCTGTTCGCTTCCAAGTGGTCCTACGGCTATTCGAAGTATTCGCTGCCCTTCAGCCTGCCGCTGATCCCCGGCCGCGTCTTCGCCGGCCAGCCGGAACGCGGCGACGTGGTGATCTTCAAGGCGCCCCCCGGCAACGATGTCGACTACATCAAGCGCGTCATCGGCCTTCCGGGCGATGAAGTGCAGGTGAAGGGCGGACAGGTCTGGATCAACGGCAAGGCGGTTCCGCGCGTCAAACAGCCCGACTTCGCGCTGCCGGTCACTGCGAACACCCATTGCTACGCCCCCGAGTTCGAAGGCAAGGATGCCGCCGGCGGCCCGGTCTGCAACTACCCGCAGTTCCGCGAGACCCTGCCGAACGGCAAGAGCTACAACGTGCTCGACCTTGGCCAGACCCCGCAGGACGACACCGGCGTCTACATCGTGCCCGAAGGCCACATGTTCCTGATGGGCGACAACCGCGACAATTCGCTCGACAGCCGCTTCCCGGCGATCGAGGGCCAGGGTATCGGCATCGTCCCGCAGGACAACCTGGTGGGCAAGGCCGCGGTGATGATGTTCTCCACCGACGGCGATGCGGAATGGCTCAAGCCCTGGACCTGGTTCACCGCCGCCCGCTGGAGCCGGATCGGGAGCGTGATCTGAGTGCTTGAAGCAAAGGACCGCGAGTTCCTCGCCGAAGTCACGGGCAACCTTCCGGGCGACGAAACGCTCTGGCTGGCCGCCCTCACTCACGGCAGCACCGGCGAGAAGCGCAATTACGAAAGACTGGAATTCCTCGGCGACCGGGTCCTCGGACTCTCGGTCGCCGAATGGCTTTTCGAAAACAGCGAGGAAGCGGAAGGCCGCCTTTCGCAGCGCCTCAACGCGCTCGTCAGCCGCCAGACCTGCGCGCAAGTCGCGCGGCAGATCGGCCTCGGCCCGCACATGCGCCTCGGCAAGCAGGCGCGCGACGACGGCGGGCTGGACAGCGACAATATCCTGGGCGACGTGATGGAGGCCCTGATCGGCGCCTGCTTCACTGAGCGCGGCTTCGAAGCGGCGCGCGTGATGGTGCGCAAGCTGTGGTCCGAATCGATGCACGGCAAGGCCGGCAAGCGCAAGCACCCCAAGTCCGCATTGCAGGAATGGGCCGCCGGAAACCGCCGCCGCATGCCGGAATACAAGCTGGTCGAACGCTCTGGCCCGGACCACGCCTCGCAGTTCACGGTGGAGGTCGCGGTCCACAATGTCGGCGCCGCGCGCGCCACGGCCAATTCCAAGCAGGATGCCGAGACTCGCGCTGCCGAAGAATTCATGAGAAAATTCGGCTGATCCTTCGGCAGGACCGACTGGAGCGAGCCGGGACACCAATCGGAACGTCCCGCGTTTAGCCCTGGACCTGTCGAAAACGAAAATCGCCGAAGACCCAAAGCACGCAGGCGCCGAGCCTGACCAAAGGAATGACAATGACTCAAAAATGCGGACTCGTCGCCGTGATCGGCGCGCCAAATGCCGGCAAGTCCACGCTGGTCAACGCGCTGGTCGGGCAGAAAGTGGCGATCACTTCGGCCAAGGCCCAGACCACCCGCGCGCGCCTGCTGGGCATCGCCCTTGCCGATGACGTGCAGATCATCCTGGCCGATACCCCCGGCATCTTCGAGCCGAAGCGCCGCCTGGACCGGGCGATGGTCGCTGCAGCCTGGGAAGGCGCGCAAGAGGCCGACGCCATCCTGCTGGTGGTAGACCCGATCAAGAAGCGCCGCCACGAGCTGGAACCCCTGCTCGAAGCGCTGGCGACGCGTCCCGAACGCAAGATCCTGGTGATCAACAAGGTCGATGCCGGCGCCAAGGAACCGCTGCTGGTGCTGGCCCAGGAACTCACCGGCAAAGTCCAGTTCGACGAAGTGTTCTTCGTCTCCGCGCTCTCGGGCGACGGCGTGCCCGAGCTGAAGGCCCATCTCGCCGGGCTCATGCCGGAAGGTCCCTGGCACTACCCGGAAGACCAGGTCTCCGACGCGAGCGAGCGCCTGCTCGCCTGCGAGATCACCCGCGAGCAGCTCTACAAGCAGCTTCACGAGGAACTGCCCTACGACGCCGCGGTGCGCCCGGAAGCCTATGAGCAGCGCAAGGACGGCTCGGTGGAGATCCGCCAGCAGATCGTCGTCACCCGCGACAACCAGCGCGCCATCGTGCTGGGCAAGGGCGGCTCGAAGATCAAGTCCATCGGCGAGGCCGCGCGCAAGGAACTGGGCGAAGTGCTCGGGCAGAAGGTCCACTTGTTCCTCCACGTCAAAGTCGAGGAAAACTGGGCCGACGCCCGCGATTTCTACGAAGAGATGGGGTTGGACTGGGTCAAGTGATGGCACGTTTCACGTCGACGGCGTTGTCAGCCGCCGTCATGATTTCCGGCACGCTGGCGCTATCGGCCGCGCAGGCCCGGGCTGCCGAGGCCGAACAGACCGTTGCTGTCGAGGAAAGCCTCGTCGGGCAGCGCTACGTGGCGATCGGCTCCTCCTTCGCGGCCGGCCCGATGCTGCCGCCGGCCAAGTCCGGCGCTCCGGCCCGCTGCGGCCAGAGCATGAACAACTATCCGACGCTGCTGGCAGAGCGCTTCGGAATGATCCTGACCGACCGCACCTGCTCGGGCGCCACGACCAACAACGTCCTGGGCCCCTGGGGCGAGATCGGCCCGCAGATCAATGCCGTCACCCCGCAGACACGGCTGGTGACGGTGACGATCGGCGGCAACGACCTCAACTACATCGGCAATCTGTTCACTGCGACCTGCCTCTATCGCGCCAGCCAGATGCCGGCGGGTAGCAAGCGGGCCGCCTGCGGCGCCGTAAAGGTCCCCACCGAGGTCGACTACGCGCGCGACGAGATGCAGATGATGGAGATCGCGCGCCGCATCCGCACCGTCGCTCCGCGCGCGCGGCTCGTCTTCGTGCAGTACCTCACGCCCCTGCCCCAGGCAGGATCGCTGTGCGCCGTCACGCCGGTCAGCGAGGATCACGCCGCCGTGGTGCGCCGTACCGGCCAGCGCCTTTCGGAAATCACGGCCCGCGTCGCGCAGGCCTACAACGCCATCGTCGTCGAGATGAACCAGTCCTCCTCCGCGCATACGCCCTGCGATCCGTTGCCCTGGATGATCGGATCGCCGGAAGGCTATGACGGCAGCCAGGGCCTGCAATGGCACCTGAACTTCGCCGGCATGCAGGCCACCGCCAACGACATCGCCTGGTGGCTGACCCGTAGCGGCGTGAAGGCGCCGCGGCCGACGCTGACCCTGCAGCCGCAGGCGGCGCCCGCGCCGATGATCGCCACCCCGCCCCCGCCGGCTCCACGGGCAACGCCCACGCCCGCACCTACCGGCAGCGCGGCCAAGCCCGGCATCAAGAGCCAGACCGGCGTCAAGTCGCGGCGCTAGGCCTTCTCGGCCAGGCGCCAGCGGGCCAGGCTCGCAAGGGCCGCCACCACCGCCAGCGAAGCGGCCATGAGCATCGGCGCCGGGCCTTGTCCGGCGCCGAGCGACAACATCGTCCCGATCATCGCCGCGCCCAGCGTCTGGCCGAAGAGGCGTCCGGTGGCGAGCAATCCGCCTGCCGCTGCCGACCGCGCGCGCGGGGCGTTGCCCACGACCATGCGGGCATTGGGCGAGAAGAACAGGCTGAACCCGAAAGCCGCGACGACCAGCCGCCAGGCGATCGCAAAGGCGCCCGGCTGCGCGGGCAGGAACGCCAGCAGCACCAGCCCGGCGACGGCAATGCCCATTCCGACCAGCCCCATGATCGAGGGCGAGACATGGTCCGAGAGCCATCCCGCCACGGGCGCCACCACCAGCATCGTCAACGGGAACGGCAGGACCAGCAGGCCCACTTGCTGGGCGCTATAGCCCATGCCCTGCTCCAGCCGGAACGGCAGTGCCACGATCAGCGCCGCCGAACCGATGAAGGCGGCCACGGCGGCGATCGTCGAGAGGCCGATGGCCGGCCGCGCCATGAGGTCTACCGGGAACACCGGATTGGCTTTGCCCCGCTCCCGCCGTGCCAGCAGCAGGGCCGAGCCCAGACCGCCCAGCGCCACGACGATGCCCAGTTCCACCATGCCGCCATGTGCCGCGAGTTCCAGGCCGCCGATCAGCATGGCGAAGCTGGCCGCACTCCACAGCCCGGCGGCCCAGTCAAACGGGGTTTCTCCCCGCTGCGGCTCAGGCAGGAAACGCCCGATGACGAGCGAGATCAGCGCGAAAGGCACTGCCGCCACGAAGACCCAGCGCCAGTCCGCATGGGCCACGATGAAGCCTCCCAGCACCGGCGCCAGCGCGTTCGACGACGCCACGATCACCGAGTTGATGCCCAGCCCGCTGCCGAGCTTTGCCTTGGGGTAGATCTGCCGGATCAACGCGGTGCCCACGCTCATGGCCATGCCGGCACCTAGTGCTTGACCGGCACGGATCACCAGCAGCATCGGCAGCGAATTGGCGAGGAACGCCAGCGCCGAAGCGGCCATGAAGATCACCTGCCCGGTCTGGTAGACCCGTCGCAGCCCCAGGCGCTCCCCCAGGTTGGCGAAAGGCAGGAGCGCCATGACCATGACGAGCTGGTAGACCGTCACCACGTTGACGACGACGCCCTCTTCCACCGAAAGCTCGCCCGCAATCGTCGGCAGGGCGACATTGGCGATCGTCCCGTCCAGCACGAACAGCGCCGTGCCGAACGAGATGGCCACGATCGCCCATATGCGGCGCGGCATCGGCAGGCCGCTATCGTCCTCGTCCTTCAAGGCGGCCGGGGTCACGCCTTCATCGTCTCGCATTCGCAGCATGATCTTCCAACGCCTGAGTTCCGCTCCGGTCGCAAGGTGGCTCGGGTAAGAAATTGTCGCAAGCCATCCGAAGGGTGGGTGGCGCCGGTGTCTCCGTACCGCAACCTTGCCCCGGCATGACACGGCCGCGCCATCGCCTGCCCGCCGTATCGGGGCACGAGGGCGAGTGAAAAAGGGTCGAAGCAATGATCGGAATCGCGCGGCTGACGGCGGCGAGGATCGCCCGCGCGGGCAATGTCGCACCGGCACGTCCGGCGGTCGCCTCGCCCCTGCTCTACCTGGTCGCGGGACTGATCCTCCGGCTGATGATGTTCGGCAAGCCGGCTTTCCAATCGGACGAGCAATTCTACCTGCTGGTCGGCCAGCGCATGGCGCAGGGCGCCTTGCCTTTCGTCGATATCTGGGACCGCAAGCCTTACGGCCTGTTCCTGCTCTATCGCAGCCTGTTCGCCCTGCCCATCGACCCGGTGCTGGCATATCAGCTCGCCGGCCTGGTCTTTTCGGTTCTCACGGCGCTGGTGATCGAACGCATGGCCCGCGCCATCGCGCCTGCCCGGGCAGCGCAGGCCGCGGGCCTTGCCTACCTGCTCTACCAGCCGGTGTTCAACGTGGCACTGGGACAGGCGCCTGTATTCTACAATCTCCCCGTCGCGCTGGCCGCCCTGATCGTGCTTCGGGTCATGCCGCGAAACCGGGATACAAGGCTGGTCCTGCAGGGTTGCGCAGCCATGCTGCTGCTCGGCCTGGCCCTGCAGATCAAGTATAGTGTCGTTTTCGAGGGCGTGGGTTTCGGCATGATGCTGCTGCTTCGCGGGCGGCGGGACGGCTGGGGCCTGCCGCGGCTGGCTCTGACCGGCACGGTCTGGGCCGGAACCGCCCTCGCCCCCACTCTCGCCGTCTGGGCCGGCTATGCCGCGGCAGGGCACGGCGCGGCATTCGTCCAGGCCAACTTCCTCTCGATATTCGGCCGCGCCGTCGATCAGGCAGACGCTTTCGCGCAACTGGCGAAAGAGGGCCTGGCGATGACGCCCTTCGCGCTCGTCATCCTGCTCGCGCCGCGACGTCATGCGCTTCCAGGCGGAACTTGTCCCGCCATGCTTCCGGCCATGCGCGTCTGGGCGCTCGTCGCCGTGCTGGGATTCCTGGTTTTCGGCACCTGGTACGACCATTATCTCGGGCCGGTCCTCGTGCCCCTTTGCCTGCTTTCGGCCCCGGCCCTCGCCCGCGAGGCTCGCGGCGAGCGTTGGTACGGACGGCTTCTGCTGGGCTTCGGCCTGCTGGGCGCTCTGGTGGTTCCCGCCCTGCAAGTGCGCGAACGCGGCACGGCGGCGGACTTTGCCGCCGCCAGCCAGGCGGTCGCCCGCGAACTGCGGGGCCGCTGCCTCTATGTCTACGAAGGCGACAGCGCCCTCTACCGCACCACCAATGCCTGCATTCCCACGCGCTTCGCCTACCCAAGCCATCTCAATGCGATGAACGAGGCCGGCGCGCTGGGAGTCGATCCCGAGGCGGAAGTCGGCCGGATCCTGCAAAGCCGCCCCGGCGTGATCGTGGTCTCGGAATCGAGCCGTCCCAACCTGCCCAATCTGCGGACCCGCGCGCAGATACGAAAAGCCCTCGCGCACTCATATGAGCGCTACGAGGGCGTTATCGTCGGCACCCGGAAATTCGGGCTCTACCGGCTGAAACCGGCCTTCTGAACCAGGCCCGCTGCTTCAAAGGCGGGCCCGGCTGGCGGGTCAGCGCGCCTTGGCGACCGCAAAGCCGTGCTGGCGCGCGGCATCCTTGGTCGATTCCTCGGTGCGGTTGAGCGCCTTGGCGATTTCCTTCAGACCCTTGCCCTTACCGGCCAGGGTCTGAAGCTTCTGCAGTTCCTCCGGCTTCCAGGGCTGCTTGTGCTTGGCGATCTTGTCGCTCATTCGGCTGCTTCCTTCTTGGGCTTTGCCGGAGCCTTGGCGGTGGCTTTCTTTGCGGCAGGCTTCTTGGCTGCGGGCTTCTTGGCTGCAGCAGGCTTGTCCCCGGCATCCTTTGCGGCCGCTTTCTTTGCAGGCGCTTTCTTGGGCGCGGCCTTCTTGGGCGCCGCCTTCTTCTTGCCCTTCGCCGGACCCTTGGCAGCCTTCTCGTCGATCAGCGTGATCGCCTGCTCGGCCGTCAGGTCCTCCGGCTTCTGGTCGCGCGGCAGGGTGGCATTGGTCGTGCCGTCAGTGACGTAAGGCCCGTAGCGACCCGCCAGCACCTTGATCTCGCCGCCCGATGTCGGGTGAGCGCCCAGAACCTTGATCGGCTCGGCTGCCGCACGCGAACCACGCCCGCCCGCGCCCGCCGCTGCTTCGGCAAGCTTGGTCACGGCCATGTTCATGCCCGTCTCGAACACTTCGGCGGTCGAACGCAGGCGGGCATATTTGCCGTTATGCGCAAGATAGGGGCCGTAACGGCCGATGCTCGCGGTGATGTCGTTGCCGGTTTCCGGGTGCGGCCCGATGGTGCGCGGCAGGCTGAGCAGCTTGATCCCCCATTCCAGCGTGAGTTCATCGATATCCTTGGGAATCGACGCGCGCTTGGCTTCCTTGCCTTCGCCGAGCTGGATGTAGGGACCGAAACGTCCCGAACGACGCATGATCTCAAGGCCGGTTTCGGGGTCCTTGCCCAGGCCTTCGTCATCGCCGCCATCCGCGGCGCCGCCGGGCTGTGCGAACTTGCGGGTGAACTTGCACTCCGGGTAGTTCGAGCAGGCGACGAATGCGCCGTAGCGACCGCCGCGCAGCGACAGGCGGCCCTCGCCGCACTTCGGGCAAAGACGCGGATCGGTACCGTCCGCCTTGGGCGGGAACAGGTAGTCGGACAGGAATTCGTCCAGCGCCTCGGTCACTTCCGAGGGCTTCTTTTCCATGACTTCGTCCGACTTCGGCTTGAAGTCGCGCCAGAAGGCTTCGAGCAGCGCCTTCCATTCCTGGCGGCCGCCCGAAACGTCGTCCAGTTCGTCTTCCATGCCCGCCGTGAATTCGTAGGCGACGTAGCGCTGGAAGAAGCGTTCGAGGAACGAAGTGAGAAGTCGGCCCGATTCCTCTGCGAAGAAACGGTTCTTCTCGGTGCGGACGTAGTTGCGATCCTTGATGACCTGGATCGTCGCCGCATAAGTCGACGGACGGCCGATGCCGAGTTCTTCGAGGCGCTTGACCAGGCTGGCTTCCGAGAAACGCGGCGGCGGCTGGGTGAAGTGCTGCTCGGCCGTGACGCCCTTTTTCGCCGGCATGTCGCCCGACTTCATGAACGGCAGCAGGCCGCCGTCGTCATCTTCGGACTTGTTGTCCTGACCTTCCTCGTAGACGGCAAGAAAGCCCGGGAACTTCACCACCTGGCCCGAAGCGCGCAGCTCGTGCTGGCCGGTGCCGTCCCGGAGAGTGACCGTGGTGCGTTCGAGCGCGGCCGAGGCCATCTGGCTGGCCATGGCGCGCTTGAAGATCAGGTCGTAGAGGCGCGCCTCGTCGCCCGAGCCGAAACGGTCGCGGGTGAACTCGGTCGGCCGGATCGCCTCGTGCGCTTCCTGCGCATTCTTCGCCTTGGTCTGGTAGATGCGCGGCTGCTCGGGCAGGTAATGGCCCGAGAACCGGTCCGTGATCGCGGCACGGGCGGCCGAGATGGCGCTGGGGTCCATCTGCACGCCATCGGTACGCATGTAAGTAATCGCGCCGGCTTCATAGAGCGTCTGCGCCACGCGCATGGTCTGGCTGGCCGAGAAGCCGAGCTTGCGCGCCGCCTCCTGCTGCAGCGTAGACGTGGTGAACGGCGGCTGCGGGTTGCGCTTGTGCGGCTTGGTCTCGACCGATTCGACGGTGAAGGCACCGTTTTCGACAGCGGCCTTGGCGCGCATCGCCGTGCCTTCTTCGCCGATGCTGAGGCGATCGAGCTTCTTGCCCTCGAAAGCGACCAGCTTGGCGGCGAACTCGGTGCCGTCATGCGCCATCTGCGCCGCTACGGACCAGTATTCCTGCGGCTTGAAAGCCTCGATCTCGCGCTCGCGGTCGACGATCAGGCGCAGGGCCACCGACTGCACGCGGCCGGCCGACTTGGCACCCGGCAGCTTGCGCCAGAGCACCGGCGAAAGCGTGAAGCCGAACAGGTAGTCCAGCGCGCGGCGGGCGAGATAGGCGTCGATCAGATCCTGATCCAGCTCGCGCGGCTGGGTCATCGCCTTGGTGACGGTATCCTTGGTGATGGCGTTGAAGGTCACGCGCTGCACGTCCTTGGGCAGCGCCTTGCGCTTGGCCAGAAGCTCGCGCACGTGCCAGGAAATCGCTTCGCCTTCGCGATCAGGGTCAGTCGCGAGGATCAGGCGGTCAGCCCCCTTCGCGGCGTCGGTGATCGCCTTCACCTGCTTCTGCTTGTCCCCGTAAAGCTCCCAGTCCATCTCGAAGCCCTCGTCGGGACGGACTGAGCCATCCTTCGGCGGAAGGTCGCGGACGTGGCCGTAGCTGGCGAGAACCTTGTAGTCCTTGCCGAGGTACTTCTCGATGGTTTTCGCCTTTGCCGGCGATTCTACGATGACTAGCTGCATTCTTTCAGACTCTGTGTGCCCCTGGGCGACATGCGCCTTACGTGCGCATATACGTGTACGCATAGGGTGGGAAGCGATTGGGGCACTCGTCAAGCGCCCAGATGTGGCATCTTCATTTCAAACCAAAATTCAGGTCAGGTTTCTGCCCCGGCTGCGGGAAACCCGCCTTTCCCGCCGCTCACCGCGACCAGGACGCTCAGGACAGACTGACCCTGCCCCCCGCATGACGCTGCAGACGGCCACCGATTTCGAGTTCGAGCAGGGCCATCTGCACCGATGGCGCGCCCGCGCCCGACTGGCGAATCAATTCGTCGACCGCTACCGGCGCGCTCGTCAGCAGGTCCGCCACGCATATCTCGGGCGGCGCCACAAGCGGCCGATCCTCTTCCTGCCACTGCGACTGGGCTTCCTGCAAGCTGGCGGTCATCCGCGATCCGGGTATGCCGTCGAAACCGGAAAGCAGCTCGATGACGTCCTCCACCGATTGCACCAGCACGGCGCCATCGCGAATGAGCTGGTTGCAACCATGCGAGCGCGGATCGAGCGGCGAGCCCGGCACTGCCATGACTTCGCGCCCCATCTCTCCGGCGAGCCGCGCGGTAATGAGCGACCCGGACTTCGGCGCCGCCTCCACCACCAGGGTCCCCGTTGCCAGCCCGGCAATGATGCGGTTGCGAGTGGGAAAGTGACGGGCCAGCGGCTCCGTCCCCGGCGGCTGCTCTGCAAGCAGCAGGCCCTCGCTTGCGACACGTGCCTGCAAGTCGGCATGTTCGGGCGGATAGGCGATGTCGATCCCGCTGGCGATCACGCCTATGGTCGAGCCGCCCGCCAGAGCGCCGGCATGCGCCGCGCCGTCGATGCCGCGCGCCAGACCGGAAACTACCGTGAAACCCGCCTCGGCAAGGCCATGCGCGAAGTCCCGCGCCAGACGCACGGCACCTGCCGAAGCGTTGCGCGCGCCCACGATAGCCACGGCCGGGCGGCCCAGAACGGCAAGATCGCCGCGATAGGTCAGGATCGGCGGCGCGCCGTCGCTATGGGCGAGAAGCTGCGGATAATCCGGCGAATCGTGAAAAAGATAACGCGCGCCGGCCTTTCGCGTCGCCGCGATTTCCGCCTGGACCCGGTGTTCGGACGCCGCTTCGTATGGCCGTCCTGCCCGTCCGGCGAGATCGGGAAGCGCGCCGAGCGCCGCGCGCGCCTCCCCAAACCGGCCGAGAAGTTGCCTGTAAGTGATCGGGCCGATATTCGGCGAGCGCAGCAGGCGAATGCGGGCGAAGGCTTCCTCCTGCGAGAGCGCAGCGGCCTCCCCCGGCGGTACGCCTTGCTCCGCGCCCCCCGCCCCGGTCACGGCTTCTTGCCGCTCCCGATCCTGGGTTCCGTTCCGGCGCGCAGGCGGGCGAGGTTCTCGCGGTGCTGGAACACCACGATAGCGGCGATCACGGCGAGCACGCCGGCCGCCTCACCATGACCCAGCAACAGGGCCGCAATCGGTGCGACGACGGCGGCCGTCATTCCCGCAACAGAGGAAATCCGCAAGGTCAGCAGCAGTCCGATCCAGGTCACGGCATAGGCAAGCCCCACTGGCCAAGCGAGCCCGAAGGCGATGCCGGCGGTGGTGGCGACCCCCTTGCCGCCCTTGAAGCCCAGCCAGACCGGGAAACAGTGGCCGAGAAACGCGCCGAGCGCGGCCAGCCAGGTCCATTCCGGCAGGAAATGAGCAGCGATCAGGACCGCGGCCAGGCCCTTCAGCAGGTCCAGCAGCAGGGTGGCGGCCGCCAGCCCCTTGCGGCCCGTGCGCAGGACATTCGTGGCCCCGATGTTGCCCGAACCGATCGAGCGCAAGTCGCCGGCCCCGGCCATGCGCGTAATCAAAAGGCCGAAGGGCACCGAACCGAGGGCATAACCCATAAAAAGGGCGAGAATCCAATCCATGAAAGCCTCTTAAGAGCCTGCGTGAAAATCCGCCAGAGGTGCATTCGCCGCGCCGCTGTTCGATGGCTCCATTTCGGCGCAGTCTTACCCGGTTACGCGCAAATCGCGAGCGGACTTGCAGCTTTGAACATTGCTCTTTCCCGTGCCGAGCGATTAACAGGGTACAAGGTCCAGGAAAAAACGATGTCCTCCCCAATGCCCCATGCGCTGCCCGCGACGTCCGTCGCTCCCGCTTCCGTCGATCCCACTTCCGTCGAACCGGGCGCGCCGATCCTGCTTTTCGATTCGGGCGTGGGCGGGCTCACCGTTCTGGGCGAATTGCGCAAGATCCTGCCGCAGGCGCCGGTGATCTATGCCGCCGACATGGCCGGCCTGCCCTATGGCACCAAGAGCGAGGCGCAAGTCACCGCGCGCGTCGCCGGGCTGCTCGGCCGCATGACGGAGCGCTTTGCGCCGCGCCTGGTCTGCATTGCCTGCAATACCGCCTCCACGATCGCGCTCGGCATGGTGCGCGAAGTGCTGGAAGTGCCGGTTGTCGGCACGGTCCCGGCCATCAAGCCTGCCGCCGCGATGACCCGAACCGGCGTCATCGGCCTCCTGGGCACCCAGGCGACCGTCCGGCAGGCCTATGTCGACAGGCTGGAACAGGAATTTGCGCCGGGCAAGCGCCTGCTGCGCTATGGCGGCCCCGGCCTGGTCGAAGCCGCCGAAGCCAAGCTGCGCGGCGAGCCGGTCGACCTCTCCGCGATCGTCCGGGCCGCAGAGGCTCTGCGCGCCATGCCCGGCGGCGAGGATATCGACACGCTGGTGCTGGCCTGCACTCATTTCCCTCTGCTCGAAGAGGAACTGGCGCAGGCTTTCGGCTCCGGCGTCCGCTTCATCCACGGCGCCGCGGGTATCGCCCGGCGCATCGCCCAGCTTACCGAGGGCCAGGAATACGCTCGCCAGCAGCCGGACCGCGCGTTATTCACCGGATCGGGAGAATTTCCCGGAGCGTATGGCGATGCGCTGGCTCGCTACGGGTTGCCGGAGGGTGGACGGTTTTGACGCCGCGACTGAACCTGTTGCTGCTCATCCTGGTGCTCCTGCTGGGCGTGCCGCTCTACTGGTTCCAGTTCGACGCCAGCGCCCCCGGCGCCAAACCGCTGCCGATCACCATGTCGCGCCTGCGCGAACTGGCCGAGGGCATCCCCGGGCCTGCCCCTGTCGCCTTGCGGCAGGAAGTCCTGGGCTACCATTCCGAACTCTACAACCGCATCGCCGCCGGCAGCGGCCTGCGCCCGGTGAGGCTGGCCCTGCGCGCTTTCGAGCTGGTCGTTCCGGGCCGTGCCCCGATCCTGATCGATGCCGGCACCACGCCCGTCGATGCCAGGAAACGGGACGTGGAGGATTTCGACTTCTCCGCCCAGAGACGCGTCGACGAAGCGGCCGAAATCGCCACGATGAAGCTGGTGCTGCTGGATCGGCCACTCCACCGGGGCAATCCGGCGCTGGCCTCGCCCGATGCCGTGCCGCTTCCCGATCTCGGTGACGGGGAGCCGCGCGCGGTGGCCCCCGGCGTGGTCGCCATCCCGCTGAAGGGCCTGCCCGACCGCGCGATGATGGTCTACATCCGGCTTGAAGACGGCCGCGAATATCTCTTCACCGGCGATGTCGCCAAGATCGATGCCAACTGGATGGAGGGCCGCCCGCCGGCCCGCACTTTCGCGACGATGCGAAACGGCGATGAGCGCCGCCTGACCGTCTCCTGGCTCATGACCATCAAGGCCCTGAAGCGGGCCGCCCCGGCGATGATCGTGGTTTCCGGGCACGAACCGCGAGACGTGGCGGGGATTGCAAGCGGATTTGCAAAAGATCGATCACAGTCCGCAGGACAAGCTTCTGGCCATGTCCCGATCGATCATGTATTTGCCCGCAGCAACGGGTAATAGCCCTTGGGTAACAGCCCCTTCAAGGCGAACGCAGGATAGAGCCTAGGTGAACTACGAAAACATCTTCGATCAAGCGATCGAGCGCCTCCATTCGGAAGGCCGCTATCGCGTTTTCATCGACATCCTGCGCAACAAGGGTGCCTACCCGAATGCCCGCTGCTTTGCCGGTCACAATGGACCGAAGCCGATCACGGTCTGGTGCTCGAACGACTATCTCGCGATGGGTCAGCACCCCAAGGTGATCGAGGCCATGGAAGAGGCGCTGCACGATGTGGGCGCCGGTTCCGGCGGCACCCGCAATATCGGCGGCAACACGCACTATCACATCGAACTCGAAAGTGAGCTGGCCGACCTTCACGGCAAGGAAGGCGCGCTGCTGTTCACTTCGGGCTATGTCTCGAACGACGCGACGCTCTCCACCCTGGCGAAATTGCTGCCGGGTTGCGTGATCTTTTCGGACGAACTCAACCACGCCTCGATGATCGCCGGCATTCGCAATTCGGGCTGCGAAAAGAAGGTGTTCCGCCACAATGACCTCGAACATCTCGAGGAACTGCTGGCCGCCACCGACCCCGCGCTGCCCAAGCTGGTCGCTTTCGAGTCGGTCTATTCGATGGATGGAGACGTCGCACCGATCCACGCGATCTGCGACCTGGCCGAGAAGTACAACGCCCTCACTTATATCGACGAAGTCCACGCGGTCGGCATGTACGGCCCGCGGGGCGGCGGGATCACCGATCGTGACGAAGCGGCCCACCGCATCGACATCATCGAGGGCACGCTGGGCAAGGCGTTCGGCGTGATGGGCGGCTATATCGCCACCAACCAGAAGATCATCGACTGCATCCGCTCCTACGCACCGGGCTTCATCTTCACCACCTCGCTTTCGCCGGTGCTCGTTGCGGGCGTGCTCGCCTCGGTGAAACACCTCAAGGGCTCCAGCGCCGAGCGCGAAGGGCAGCAGCGGTCGGCCGCCCTGATGAAGCAGATGTTCCGCGATGCGGGCCTGCCGGTCATGGATTCGACCACGCATATCGTGCCGCTGATGGTCGGGGATCCGGTGAAAGCCAAGAAGATCAGCGACATCCTGCTCGCGGAATATGGCGCCTATGTGCAGCCGATCAACTTCCCGACCGTGCCGCGCGGCACCGAACGGCTGCGCTTCACGCCCGGCCCGGCGCATACCGAGGCGATGATGCAGAGCCTCACCGAAGCCCTCGTCGAAATCTGGGAACGGCTGGAAATGCGCCTGGCGGCCTGACCGCCGCGCGCTTTCGCAGTCGCAACATTTTCTTTTGCAAAGGGCTCCCCGTTCGCACGGCGGAGCCCTTTTCATTTGCGCATCGGCCCCCAAGTTCCTCCCGTCGCCTCCGCGCGTCTCTCCCGACGCTTTCCCCCGCGACGACGTGACCAGAAGGACTTCCATGGCCAAGCTGTTCGAGCCGATCACCATCGGCAACCTCACTCTCGACAACCGCATCGTCATCGCGCCGATGTGCCAATATTCCGCCGAAAATGGCCGGATGACGGACTGGCACACCATTCACCTCGGCAATCTGGCGCAGTCCGGCGCGGGCATCCTGACGATCGAGGCCAGCGCCGTCAGCCCCGAGGGCCGCATTTCCTACGCCGATGTCGGGCTGTGGGACGATGCCACCGAACAGGCGATGGGCCAGGTGCTGGAAAGCGTGCGCCGCTGGTCCGACATGCCGATTGCCATCCAGCTTGCCCATGCCGGACGCAAGGCCAGCACGGCCAAGCCCTGGGACGGCGGCGCGCAGATCGCGCCCGATCACGAGAACGGCTGGCAGACCGTCTCGGCGTCGGACCTGCCGTTCCTGCCCGACGAGAACCCGCCCGAAGCGCTCGACCGCGAAGGACTTGCCCGCATTCGCGACGCCTTCGCCGACACCGCCCGCCGCGCTGCCCGCCTCGGCATCGATGCCGTGCAGATCCACGGGGCTCACGGCTATCTGCTTCACCAGTTCCTCTCGCCGCTCTCCAACAAGCGCGAGGACGAATATGGCGGCAGCCTGGAAAACCGCATGCGCTTCCCCCTCGAAGTCTACGATGCCGTTCGCGCCGCTTTCCCGGCCGACAAGCCCGTGACGATGCGCGTTTCCGGTACCGACTGGGTCGAGGGTGGATGGGACGTGGAACAGTCCATCGCATTCGCCAAGGCGCTGGAAGCGCGCGGCTGCGCCGCCTACCACGTTTCCAGCGGCGGACTGGACGCGGCGCAGACAATCCCGGTCGGCCCGAACTATCAGGTTCCGCTTGCCCGCAAGGTCAAGGACGCGGTGTCGATGCCGGTGATCGCCGTTGGCCTCATCACCGAGCCCGAGCAGGCCGAAGCCATCATCGCGACGGGCGAGGCCGACATGATCGCGCTGGCCCGCACCGTGCTCTACGATCCGCGCTGGCCCTGGCATGCGGCCGCGACCCTGGGCGCCAAGGTCAAGGCGGCCCCGCAGTTCCTGCGCAGCCAGCCACGCGCCTACAAGGACCTGTTCGTCCAGGCCTGAGGCAGCGACGCCGTCCCGGACGCGATCCGGGACGCCGGCAGCACTCACGAAAAAGCCCGCCGGAATTGCTCCCGGCGGGCTTTTCTGTAATCGGATGGCTCAGATCAGCGCAGCGACACCACGTTGTCGGAGACGCGCGGATCCTTGCGCTCGCCTGTGTAGAGGCTCGCCATCGGCTCGTCGGCGACGTTCAGCACTTCGCCCGTGCCGAAGCCGTTGAAGGCCGTGCGCATGGCCGCGCCGTAAGCGCCGAGCATGCCCACTTCGATCCAGTCGCCCGCCTTGATGTCGGCCGGGAGCATGAACGGGCCTTCCATGAAGTCCGCGTCGTCGCAGGTCGGGCCGTAGAACGAGAAGCCTTCGAGATCGTCCGAACGCTCGCCACCGACGGCGGCCTCGCGCGAGATGCACTTCACCGGGAAGCGCCAGGCGACGTGGGCGGCATCGTAGAGCGCGCCATAGGCACCCTCGTTGATGTAAAGCTCATCGCCGCGGCGCTTCTCGACCTTGACGATCATCGAGCTGTACTCGGCGGAGAGCGCACGACCGGGCTCGCACCACAGTTCGGCGTTGTAGGCGATCGGCAGGGCTTCGAAGTGACGGTGGATGACCTGGAAATAGTCTTCCAGCGGCGGCGGCTCCATGCCCGGATAGACCGAGGGGAAACCTCCACCAACGTCGATCATGTCGATGACGACACCGGCGTCGGCAATCGCGGCGCGTGCGCGCTCGAGAGCCTGGACGTAGGCGAAAGGCGTCATCGCCTGCGAACCGACGTGGAAGCATACGCCCAGCCAGTCAGCAACCTGACGGGTGGCCTGGAGCAGCTCTCCGGCATCGGCAAGATCGACACCGAACTTCGAGGCGAGGCTCAGTTCCGAATATTCGGAAGAGACGCGCAGACGCACGCAGAGGCGCAAGTCCGTCGCGCGGTTGCCTTCCGCGTCGGTGGTCGCTTCGAGGATCTTCTCGACTTCCTCGATCGTGTCGAGGCTGAAGGTGCGGACGCCGTGTTCGAAGTAGGCTTCGCGGATCGCGCTGGCCGTCTTCACCGGATGCATGAAGCACAGGGTCGCGTCGGGCAGGGCCCCGCGAACCATGCGCACTTCACCGATGGAAGCGACGTCGTAATGCGTGATGCCGTTCGCCCAGAGGATCTTGATAAGATCCGGCGACGGGTTCGCCTTCACGGCATAGAGCGCCTTGCCCGGAAACTTCGTTGCGAAGAAACGGGCCGCGCGCGCAGCAGCATGCGGGCGGTTGAGAATAACGGGTTCGTCGGGCGCGATTGCGCGCGCTACAGCCGGTGCGTCAAGAAATTCGAGCAACTCAAGGGACCCCCAAACGGAATTGTTAATGACAAGAGCTGCCTTGCGGTTTGGAAGTCCCCATGGGGCAGCGAGGGGCGGGATATAGGGCTCTCAAGCTGAATCGCAAGTGAAAAAAGGTCCGTTTCACAGAAACGTCATAATCGGAAATCGGGCGTGAAACCATGTCGCCTCTCCACTTGGTTTTTCTGCGACTTTACAGAGCGTTAGCTCGCGCAACCCTAACCGGTCATCCGTCATGAAAGGGACACCTGGATATGCCGGTTTCACAGCTACAATGCAGGAGAGGTCGGCCGAGTTCTTTCGAGTCGACCAGGAGGGGACCGAGTGGGGGAATCGCGGGACGGATCGAGCCGTCCCGCGTTGATTTCAGGGGCTTCCCTTAGCTGAGACGGTCGCGGAAATCCTCGTAACCGAAGCGGCGGATGCATTCGAGCGAGTCGGTCTCGGAATCCCAGAGCCAGATCGAGGGAAGCGGAACGCCGTTGAAGGTCGTGGTCTTCACCATCGAATAGTGGGCCTGATCGAGGAACGCGAAACGTGCTCCGGGCTCGGCCGCGACGGGCAGGACGTAATCGCCGATCACGTCGCCGGCCAGGCACGAAGGCCCGCCAAGCCGCACCGGCTCGCCTTCGCCCTCTTCCTTTTCCCCGAGCATCGCGGGCCGATAGGGCGCTTCGATCACGTCCGGCATGTGGCAGGTCGCGGAAATGTCGACGATCGCCACGGGCATTCCGTTATGCGCCACGTCGAGCACGGACCCCACCAGGATGCCCGCATCGAGCGCGACGGCCTCACCCGGCTCGATATAGACTTCGGCGCCGGTGTCCTCCTGAAGGTCGATCAGGAATTCCACCAGCTCGTCGCGCTGATAGTCGGCGCGGGTGATGTGGTGGCCGCCGCCCAGGTTGATCCACTTGAACTGGCCGAAGAACGGTTCGAGGTAATCGAAGGCCTTGTCCCAGGTCCGCCGCAGCGGCTCGAAGTCCTGTTCGCACAACGTGTGCATGTGGATGCCGTCGATCATCTCGACATGCTCTTCGGTGAGCTGGTCGATCGGGAAGCCCAGGCGCGAATGCGGTGCGCAGGGGTCGTACTTCGGCACTTCGCCTTCGGCATGCATCGGATTGACGCGCAGACCGATGTCGAAGTCCTCTCCGCGCGCGCGCGCCGCCTCGATCTGCGCCCAGAAGCGCTCGATCTGCATCGGTGAATTGAAGATCACATGGTCCGACAGGCGCAGGATCTCGTCGAGATCCTGTTCCTTGTAGGCTGCGCAATACGTCGCGATCTCACCATCGTAGAATTCCGAGGCGAGACGGGCTTCCCACAGGCCCGAGGTGCAGACGCCGTCGAGGTATTCGCCGACGATCTGCGAAGTCGACCACATCGAGAAGGCCTTGAGCGCGGACAGGACCTTGGCGCCCGATCGTTCGCCGACATCGGCCAGCACGCGCAGGTTGCTGCGCAGCCGGGCCGCATCGACCACGAAACTGGGGCTGTCGACGCGCGACAGGTCGAAATGGGCGAAAGCTCCCGGATCACCGGCGCGGGTTTCCATGTTCGTTCAGTCCTTTTCGGATGGCCCCCGCGAAGGGAGCCGAATTTGCAACCAGATGGCGCTGCCTGCGCACGGCTTCAAGAACACGTCAGCCGAACGGGCCCTTGAAGATGAACCAGGCCCCTGCCCCGACCAGCGCGAAGCCGACGATCTCGTTCAACCCCGGCTTCTGACCGAACAGCGCCCAGGCCACCAGGACGAAAGCCATGAGCGACATGGCCTCCTGCAGCACCTTGAGCTGGCCCAGCGAATAGACCTGGCTGCCGATCCGGTTGGCAGGCACGGCCAGGCAATATTCGAAGAAGGCAATGCCCCAGCTCATCGCCACGGCCACCCACAAGGCTTTGCCCGGCATCTTGAGATGCAGGTACCAGGCGGTGTTCATGAAGATATTGGAGCCCGCCAGCATGGCCACGGGCGCAACGAAGGTCCAGTTCACGGCCGCCTCAGTCGACGCAGATGGCGTTGACCGCCTTGCCCTGCTTGACCTCGGCATAGCAGCCATAGAGCTTGTCGTCGGCCTGGCAGGTCCCGCTCGCGGCCTTGTCCGGAGACACGGCGCCCGCACTGCCGACGCACTTGCCCTGGCACTGCGCGGAATCGGTGCAAGGCTTCCCCGCATCGGCGTAGGGATGGACGCATTGCTCCATGCCCAGCATGCCGCGGCGCTGCACGGTGCCGCCCGCGGACTGGCAGGCCGCGCGATCGTTCGCGCTCATGTCGCGGTTATAGTCCTGCCCCTCGCCCTTGTGTCCGGCCGGCTGGGTCGGCGGTGTCGGGGTGGCGGGTGCCGGGGTGGAAGGCGGCTGCGGACCGTCCTGCGGCGCGCAGCCGACCAGCGCGAGAGCGCCGAAGGCCGCGACGAGGACGGTCCGCAGCCCTGCCATCAGAACGCCAGCGGTCCGTCGAGTTCCTCGACCGTCCACGGCAGGCCATGCTGGTTGAGCATGTCCATGTAGGGATCGGGATCGAACTGCTCCATGTTGAACACGCCTGCGCCGCTCCACTTGCCGGTCAGCAGCATGGCCGCGCCGATCATCGCCGGAACGCCGGTGGTGTAGCTGACGGCCTGGTTGCCGGTTTCGGCATAGGCGTCTTCATGGTCGCAGATGTTCTTGATGTAGAACGTCTTTTCGCCCGAACCATCGAGCGCTTCGCCGGTAGCGATGTCGCCGATATTGGTCTTGCCCTTGGTCGTGGGGCCAAGCGAAGCCGGCTCGGGCAGCACGGCCTTCAGGAACTGGAGCGGGATGATCTCGACGCCGTTGTAGATCACCGGGTCGATGCGGGTCATGCCCACGTTCTGCAGCACGGTAAGGTGCTGGATATAGGCATCGCCGAAGGTCATCCAGAAGCGCGCGCGCTCCATCTCGGGGATGAACTTCGCGAGGCTTTCCAGTTCCTCGTGATACATCATGTACATGTTCTTGGGGCCGACGGCTTCGAAGTCGAAGCTCTGCTTCACGCCCATCGCCGGGGTCTCGACGAATTCGCCGTTCTCCCAGTGGCGAGCCGGCGCGGTCACTTCGCGGATGTTGATTTCCGGGTTGAAGTTGGTCGCGAAAGCCTGGCCGTGGTCGCCGCCGTTGCAATCGAGAATGTCGAGCGTGCGGATGGTCTTGAGCTTGTGCTTCTTCAGCCACATGGCGAAGACCGAGGTCACGCCCGGATCGAAGCCCGAGCCGAGCAGCGCGGTGAGGCCTGCTTCCTTGAACTTGTCCTGGTAGGCCCACTGCCAGTGATATTCGAACTTGGCCACGTCCTTGGGCTCGTAATTCGCGGTATCCATGTAGTTCACGCCGGTCGCCAGGCAGGCGTCCATGATCGCGAGATCCTGATAAGGCAGCGCGAGGTTGACGACGAGTTCCGGCCCGATCGAGCGGATCAGCGCGCTCGTCGCGGCCACGTCATCAGCGTCGATCGCATACGTGCTGATCGAGACGCCGGTGCGCTCCTTGACCGACTCGGCAATCGCCTCGCACTTGGAGACCGTGCGGCTCGCGAGGTGAATGTCCGAGAAGATGTCGGGATTCATCGCCATCTTGTGGACCGCGACCGAACCGACGCCGCCTGCGCCGATCACCAGAACCTTGCTCACCAATCTGTCTCCTTAACGCGATGCTCGCGAACAGCCGCATATAGAGGCCCTGTGTGACAACTCAACTGTGAGAGTTTTTGCCCGACCTGCCGGTCGGGGCAAAAACGACGGAGTTCGAAGGCGTACCAAACAAAAGACTGTCATAATCCGCCATCGTCCCGTCATCGCGCGGTCACGCCGCGGAGGCATTGGAGCCGCACAAGCTTCTTACGGCCCGGGGGTCCGCCGAACGATGTCCAATGCCCATCCCGCATCCAACCTCATCGAAGGCGCCGTCGTCCGGCAGGAAACCAGGCGCGGTGCGCGCCTGCTCGACAAGGCCTTCGCGCTCGCCTTCAAGGGCCTGGTCTACGCGCAGATCTGGGAGGACCCGGTCGCCGACATGGAAGCCCTGCAGATCGGGCCGGATAGCCGGATCATCACGATTTCCAGCGGCAGCTGCAACGCACTGTCCTATCTCACGGCAGACCCGGCCGCGATCACCAGCGTGGACCTCAACACCGCGCATATCGCGCTCGGCCGCCTCAAGATCGCTGCGATCCGCAACCTGACGGACTATGCGGACTTGCGCCGCTTCATCGGCGAGGCCGACCATCCCGGCAATTTCGCGACTTATCGCGAGCGTCTTGCGCCCCATCTCGACGAGGCGACCCGCCGCTACTGGGAAGGCCGCGACCTCGTGGGCCGCCGGCGCATCAAGGGCTTTACGCGCGGCATCTACAAGCAGGGCCTGCTCGGTCACTTCATCGGCGCCGCCCACGTCCTTGCCAAGCTCTACAAGATCGACCCGAGCGAGATCCTCGGCGCGGAAACGCTGGAGGAGCAGCGCCGGGTGTTCGACGAACGCTTCGCGCCGATCTTCGAGCGCAAGCTCGTGCGCTGGCTGACCGATCAGCCCGCCTCGCTCTTCGGCCTCGGCATCCCCCCTGCGCAATACGACGCGCTGGCCGGCGGCAACCGCATGGCTGACGTGCTGCGCGCGCGGCTGGAGAAGCTGGCCTGCCACTTCCCGCTCGATGACAACTACTTCGCCTGGCAGGCCTTCGGCCGCGGCTATGGCCGTGAGGCCAAGGCGCCGCTGCCCCCCTATCTGCAGGAAGCCAATGTCGAGCTGGTGCGCGAACGGCTGGGCCGGCTCACCTTGCGCCACGCGAACTTCACCCAGGTGCTGAAGGAAAGCGCCGAAGCCTCGCTCGACCGCTATATCCTGCTCGACGCGCAGGACTGGATGAGCGACGCGCAGCTGACCGAACTCTGGAGCGAAATCACCCGCACCGCCCGCCCCGGCTCGCGCGTGCTGTTCCGTACGGCCGCGGAGCCGACGCTCCTGCCGGGCCGTGTGCCCGAGGAAATCCTGTCGCGCTGGGAATATCGCGAGGAGGAATCGCGGGCGGCCACCCAGGCGGATCGCTCGTCGATCTATGGCGGCGTCCACCTCTACGTGCTGCGCGGCTGAGCGCCGGACGATGACCGGAACCGCCGTTTCGCAGGATCATGCGGCCCTGATGGACAAAGTCTATCGCGGCCAGCGCCACATCTACGACTTCACGCGCAAATATTACCTGTTCGGCCGGGATCGCATGATCCGCCAACTCGATGCGCGGCCCGGAATGGCCGTGCTCGAAGTGGGTTGCGGCACGGGCCGCAATCTCGAACTGATCGCAGCGGCATGGCCGGACGTGCAGTGCCACGGCTTCGACATCTCCAGCGAGATGCTGAAAAGCGCGAGCGCCCGGCTCGGCCCGCAGGCGCAGCTGGCGCTGGGCGATGCAACGCGGTTCGATTCGCAGGCCCTCTTCGGCCGAACCGGCTTCGACCGGGTCGTGCTCTCCTACACCCTCTCGATGATCCCCGGCTGGCAGGCGGCGCTGACGCAGGCCGCCGCGGCGCTGGCGCCCGGCGGCGTCCTCCACGCGGTCGATTTCGGCGATCTTTCCGGCCTGCCCTCTCCCTTGCGCGCGGCGCTCAGGGCCTGGCTGGGGAAATTCCACGTATCCCCGCGCCTGGACCTGCCGATGGTCGCTGCGCGCCTCGCGGGGGAGCATGGCCTGCGGATCGAGGTCCAGCGCGGACCGCTTGGCTATTATCAGATGGTGCGCCTGATCCGCTGAGGCTATGCCCCCGGGCATGACGCACTCGCCCGACTATCGCCCCACTGCCGCAGGCGTGGCCCTGGCTGCCCGCAAAGTCGCGGAAATCCTGCCGCGCACGCCCCTGCTTCCGCTAGAGGTCGAGGGCCGCACGATCTGGTGCAAGGCCGAGAGCCTCCAACCCGTAGGCGCCTTCAAGATCCGCGGGGCCTGGCACCGGCTCACCGCATTGCGCGAAACGGAGCGGGCACGCGGCGTCGTCGGCGTCTCCAGCGGCAACCATGCGCAAGGCGTGGCCTGGGCCGCGCGCCGCCTGGGCATTGCCGCTGCCATCGTCATGCCCATCGACGCGCCCGCCGTGAAGCTGGACAACACGCGCGCCCTGGGCGCCGAAGTGATCCTCTACGATCGCCCCGGCGGCGAGGACCGCGATGCGGTGGCCGGTCGGATCTGCGCCGCCCGCGGCGCCACCCTCGTCCATGCTTTCGGCGACCCCTGGGTGATCGAGGGACAGGGCAGCACCGGCACAGAAATCGCCGCGCAAATGGCGGAACTGGGCCTTGAGGCCCCCGATCAGGTGGTGGCGCCCTGCGGCGGCGGCGGTCTCACGGCCGGCCTCGCCCTCGCCTTGCCGGACGCCCGGATCGTCCCGGTCGAGCCGGAAGGCTGGGACGATGTCTGCCGCAGTCTGGCGGCAGGAGAGATCCAGCGCGTGGCCGCCGATGCCCCTCCCACCGCCTGCGACGCTCTGCAGACGCCGGCGACATGGCCCGTCAATTTCGAGATCATGAAAGCCCGCTGCCCCTTCGGCCTCGTGGCGACGCCGGCCGAAATCCGCGCTGCCCAGCGTCTGGCCTTCGCCAAACTGCGTCTCGTGATCGAACCGGGCGGCGCCGCGGCGCTGGCGGCCGTGCTGGCAGGCAAAGTCGACCTGACCGATCGCACCGCCGTGATCCTCTCGGGCGGCAATACCGATGCCGAAGCCTTCGCACGCGTCCTTCGGGAAGACACCTGAACCCAGCGCTCCGCCTTTGGCGGAATCCCGTTTCGAGATGCTTTCATCTGAACGTATTTTCTGGACGAGGCCCCTGCTCCGTATTATTCTTGCCTCAAAGGGATAACTTTGGGTTGGGAGACGGGCGTGAGCACACGCAGCGAGTCATATTCGGTCGTCTCCATGCGCTGGGGTTTCGCAACTCTGGAAACGCTGCTGGTACTGGTCACGCTGGCTGCGCTCACCAATAATCTGCTGGACGCGGACTGGGGCCTTAGCTGGTCGACTTTCTTCGTGGGCATGATCGGCAGCACCTGGGCCCTGGTGATCTACCAACTCGTCGCGGCCCAGATGGCCGAAAGGGACGGCGATTCCTGACGGGTCTTCGCGATCCGATCTTCCGGTGCTAGGGCCGGGGCATGGATTTCGACGATCAGCTCCGCCGCTATTTCGGCACCGACGACCTTTCGACCATCGCACCCACCACGCTGGAAACCGGCATCGATCGCATGCGCATCGATCTGGGCATGGAGAAGGACCGGAGCCGCCGGTTCGCGCTGTGGTCCCTGCTCTATCTGTTCAACGCCTCGCCGGACCTCGACGTCGCTTTCGACAATGACGAGGACCGCAACGCCGCGCGGGATTTCATGGACATGATGGCGAAAGCGCAACAGGCTGACTGATCCGGCGCCGCCGGTTCAGTCAGAACACATCCGCGCTTCGGGTAACCCGCAGCTTCAGGCGCGCTCGAAATAGCTCGCGAGTTCGACGTGGGTGGACCAGCGGAACTGGCCTACGGGGCGCAGTTCCACCAATCTGAAGCCCGCCTCGATCAGCCGCGCGGCATCGCGCGACCAGCTCGACGGATTGCACGAGATATAGACGACGCGGTTCACCGTGGACCCGGCGATGCATTCCACCTGCTCGCGCGCACCGGCGCGCGGCGGGTCGAGCAGCACGGCCTCGAACTTGCTCAGTTCGTCGGGTTGGAGCGGGTTGCGGAACAAGTCGCGGTGCGCGCTGAACACCGGCAGTTGGGCGCGGTCAGCGGCAGACTTGCAGGCCAGATGCGCATCGCGCGCGGCTTCGGCTGCCAGCACTTTGGTCTGCGGTCCGGCCAATGCCAGCGCGAAAGTGCCAAGCCCGGAAAAGAGATCGGCAACGGTCGCCGCGCCCTGAAGCCAGCCACGCGCCGCTTCGACCAGCGCTTCCTCGCCGTCCACCGTCGCCTGCAGGAACGAGCCCGGCGGAAACGGCACATGCACGCCGCCGAGTTTCACGGTGACGGGCACCGGCTCCCACACGGTTTCGAAGCCGTAGCCGCCGTCCATGGTAAGGCGCGCGAGGCCATGTTCGCGCGAGAAATCGAGCATCGCTTCGGTCGCGGCCAACCCCTCGGCAGTGAGTCCCTTCACCCCAAGGTCCACGCCCTGGTCAGTCAGGGTCATCTCGATATCGGCGGCCATGCGCGCCTGCTGGTGCCGGGCCGACTTGCCGGGCTTGCCGCCCTTCTTCGCCGGTGCCGCCTTGCCCATCATGATGAGCAGCTTGCGCAGCGGACCGAGCACCGCAAAAAGCTCCGGCGCCATGACCGGGCACTCGTCGAGTTCCACCAGCCGGTGGGACTTCGCCTCGCGGAAGCCGATGACGATGCGCCCGCCCGAGCTTTCGGCGCGCAGCGACACGCGGCGGCGCGCGCCCGGCGGGGACAGGTAAGGAGCGGAGATCGTCTCCGCGCCCAGTTCCTGCGAGGCCGAGGCATTGGCGACGCGCCCTTCGACGAAGGCGGCCAGGCTTTCCTCGTCCAGCTGCTGGAGCTGGCAGCCGCCGCAGCGGCCGAAATGGGTGCACGCGGCCTGGATATGGTGAGGCCCCCATTCCAGGGTGCCGTCTTCGCGCAGCAGGTCGCCCGGCGCGGCGCCCCAGGCGAAACGCCCGCTCGCGGTTACGCCGTCGCCCTTGGAGGCGATTCTCAGGATTTCTTCGGTTTCGGTAGTCACAGGCAGGCCGCTAGCGCAGCCGGGACCATTTGTCCAAGCTGACCGGCAGTAAAGGCAGGCGGACACCGCCGCGCGGCCTCTCCGTGGAGCCAGACGCCCTCGCAGGCGGCGGCAAAGCCATCCGCTCCGGCGGCGAGGCGGCTGGCGATGCAGCCGGCCAGCACATCGCCGGTTCCGGCCGTGGAGAGCCACGATGTCGCGCGCGGGGCGCAGGCCAGTCGGCCATCGGGCGCGGCGATCACCGTATCCGGCCCCTTGGCGACGACGACCAGCCCCGCCGTTTCCGCCAGCGCCAGGGCCCGGTGCGGCTTGCTGCCCGTGCCGTCGAGACCGAAAGCACGTTCGAGCGCCAGCAGTTCACCCTCGTGCGGCGTCGCCACGGTCGCCGCCTTGCGCTCGGCCAGATGGCGCGGGCCCAGCAGCACCAGGGCATCGGCATCCACCAAGGCCGCCGCCGAATCGGCCAGGGCAATCGCCAGTCGCTCGCGCGCGGCAGTGTCGCGGCCGAGTCCCGGTCCCACGAGAATGGCCGTGTTGCGATCATCGGCCAGTACGTCGATCAACTTGCCCTGGTCGACCACGAGGTCCGCGGGAACATTGCGCTTGCTGTCTGCGAAAAGCTTCACATAGCCCACTCCCGCTCCCTGCGCGGCCAGGCTTGCCAGTACCGCCGCGCCGGGCATTGCGCCGCCGACCACAGCCAGCAAGCCGCGCCGATATTTGTGCGCGTCAGGCCCGGGCGCCGAAATCCGCGGCTTGCTCACGGCCGTTGCCGCGCCCGACACCGGTTCCACACCGATCGGCACCAGGCGCAAAGCCCCCATTCTGGCGGTCGCCGGCATCAGGAAATGGGCGAACTTCCATGCCCCAAGCGCCAGGGTGAGGTCATAGCGCGGCAGCACTTCGTTCAGCACCATGCCGGTATCGGATTGTACGCCGCTGGGCAGGTCGATGGCGACCCGGTGGTGATGCGCCTCGGCCAGACGGTTCAGCAGCGTGAATTGTTCCGCCGAGAGCGGCCGCGTCAGCCCGCTGCCGTAGAGGCAGTCGACGAAGACATCGCCTTCGGCTGCGCCCGCCTGTCCGGCGTCCAGCACCCGGCCCTGATAGAGCGCGCGCGCATGCCGCGCTGCATCGGACTTCGGCTCGGCGGCGGCCACCACGGCGACCTGGCCCCCGCGCTCGCGAATGGCCTCGGCCATGACGTATCCGTCGCCGCCGTTGTTCCCCGGGCCGCACAGCACCGTGACCCGCCGCCCGGCGCAAATCCGCCAGATCCACTCGGCCGCGCCGCGCCCCGCCAGCTGCATCAGCGCATCGACGGAAGAACCCGCCGCGATCAGCGCCTCCTCCGCGCCGCGCATCTGCGACACGGTGAGGATCTGGCTATCGTGCGGGCTTGGACTCTGCGGCATGGGGCTTCCTCGTGACCGGGAACAGGTAACGGTCCGCCCCGAGGCTGACGTCGAGCCGATCACCGTCCAGCCTTGTTACCGCCACTTGCGCCCCATCGGCAACCGCCAGCCCGCTGCCGTCGGTCATGACCGTGAAGCGCCGGAACCCGCCGTCCGGATGATGGACCACCAGCACCAACCGGTCCTGCTCGCGCACGCGCTCGACCGCGCAGACCGGCTTGAGCTCCGCGGATCCCGCGACGGCGCAGGGAATGCGCTCTCCGCCTTCGGCCTGCTCCGGCACCTCATGCCCGGCAGAGCATGCCGCAAGAGCAAGGGAAAGCGGCAGGACGGTGAGGAATTTCATGGCCATGCGCCTTGCTACAGGCGCGAGCAGCGCGGCGCCAACGCCATGTGCAAGGCAGACCAAAATGGGACACCGCCTCCCCGGATCGCATCCGGGGAGGCGGCATGCATGCCTTAGCGACGCTTGAGCTGGGTCACGTCGCGCACCGCGCCCTTGGCGGCGCTGGTGGTCATCGCGGCATAGGCCTGGAGCGCGGCCGAAACCTTGCGCGGGCGCGGATGCACCGGCGACCAGGCATCGGCCCCGCGTGCTTCCTGCTGGGCGCGGCGATGGGCCAGAATTTCATCGGAGACCATCAGGTTGATGGTGCGGCCGGGGATATCGATCTCGATCGTGTCGCCGTTCTCGACCAGCCCGATGGCACCGCCCTCGGCCGCTTCCGGCGAGGCGTGGCCGATCGACAGGCCCGAAGTGCCGCCCGAGAAGCGGCCGTCGGTCAGCAGCGCGCAGGCTTTGCCCAGGCCCTTCGACTTCAGGTAGCTGGTGGGATAGAGCATTTCCTGCATGCCCGGCCCGCCGCGCGGCCCCTCGTAGCGAATGACGACCACGTCGCCCGCGCCGACTTGCGCGCCAAGAATGCCGGCAACAGCCGCATCCTGCGATTCGTAGACGCGCGCGGTGCCGGTGAACTTCAGGATGCTGTCATCCACGCCCGCCGTCTTCACGATGCAGCCGTCCTGCGCGATATTGCCGTAGAGCACCGCAAGACCGCCGTCCTGGCTGAACGCATGTTCCTTGCTGCGGATGACGCCGTTCTCGCGGTCGAGATCGAGTTCTTCCCAGCGGCGGCTCTGGCTGAACGCGGTCTGCGTCGGCACGCCGCCCGGCGCGGCCTTGAAGAATTCCTGCACCGAAGGCGCGTTCGTGCGCGAAATGTCCCAGTGGTTCAGCGCGTCGCCCAGGGTGCGCGCGTGAACGGTCGGCAGGTCGGTGTGCAGCAGGCCCGCGCGGTCAAGCTGGCCGAGGATCGCCATGATGCCGCCGGCGCGGTGGACGTCTTCCATGTGGACGTCGTTCTTCGCCGGCGCGACCTTGGACAGGCACGGCACCTTGCGGCTGAGGCGGTCGATGTCCTCCATCGTGAAGTCCACGCCCGCCTCCACGGCGGCGGCGAGCAGGTGGAGCACGGTGTTGGTCGATCCGCCCATGGCGATGTCCAGGCTCATGGCGTTCTCGAACGCGCCGAAGCTGGCGATATTGCGCGGCAGGGCGGTCTCGTCGTCCTGCTCGTAATAGCGGCGGCACAAGTCCACGGCGAGGCGACCGGCCTCCAGGAACAGGCGCTGGCGATCGGAGTGGGTGGCCAGGGTGGAGCCATTGCCCGGCAGCGAGAGACCCAGCGCTTCGGTCAGGCAGTTCATCGAATTGGCGGTGAACATGCCCGAGCACGAACCGCAGGTCGGGCACGCCGAACGCTCGATCGCCTGGACTTCCTCGTCGGTATAGCTCTCGTCGGCGGCGGCGACCATGGCGTCGACCAGGTCGAGCGCCTGCTCCTTGCCGCGCAGCACGACCTTGCCCGCTTCCATCGGTCCGCCGGAAACGAAGACCACCGGAATGTTGATGCGCAGCGCCGCCATCAGCATGCCCGGCGTGATCTTGTCGCAGTTGGAGATGCAGACCATGGCGTCCGCGCAGTGGGCGTTGACCATGTATTCCACGCTGTCGGCGATCAGGTCGCGGCTGGGCAGCGAATAGAGCATGCCGTCGTGGCCCATGGCGATGCCGTCATCCACCGCGATGGTGTTGAATTCCTTGGCGACGCCGCCGGCCGCTTCGATCTCGCGCGCGACCATCTGGCCCAGGTCCTTCAGGTGGACGTGGCCGGGCACGAACTGCGTAAACGAGTTCACCACCGCGATGATCGGCTTGCCGAAGTCCCCATCCTTCATCCCCGTCGCGCGCCAGAGGCCACGCGCGCCCGCCATGTTGCGGCCGTGAGTGGAAGTGCGTGAACGATAGGCGGGCATTGTGCGAACTCCGGGATTTTTCATGGGCACGGCGCGGGACAGCTACCGTCTCGACCGCGCCCCTACGACAAGTGCCTGGCTTTTGCGAGGCATAAAATTTCCAAAAACGCGCTTTTCGCTTTTCGGATCGTGCGGAACTAGCCTCTCGGCTCCGGACCGAAACGGTTTTCACCGGGCTTGCCGGACCGGGCGAGCAGCAGGATTAGCGCGCCAAGGGCTGCAAGATAGCAGAGATTGTTGAGGAACAGCAGTCCGAACAGCCGGGTGTCGAACACCGGATCGGCAAAGAGCACGGGCATCCTGGAGAAGCCGAAAAACAGGAACGGCAAGGGCAGCAGCGCCCAGGCGCCCGAACGCCCCGTGTCATGCAGGCGGCGCACCGCAGCGGCGGCGATCAGCACGATCAACACGGCCATCGTACCCTCCAGCGCCAGCACGAACGGGCCCATATCGGGCATCAGTTCCGGATGATGGCCCTCTATGCTGATCTCATAATGGCCCGGCCCCGAGGTTATCGTCGCCTGATCGGGGTGCTCCAGCGCGAACTTGTGCATCTTCGCCATGGACGCGAGCACTTGCGGCGTCATCGCGGCAACGCCGCCGAGCAGGACCAGACCGATCACCACGGCCGCCCATGGCCAGAATGCCGCGCGGGTTTCACGACCGGAGAATTTCGCCAGTCGTACAAGGTGATAGCCGATCATGTTGCCCCCGGATCAATCTCCGGCAGCCTATCCGCGCCGCGCCTTCGCGACAACCCGGACGAATCAGCGAAGCCCGTCGGCGACCGCGCTGCAGATACGGGTCATCCGTTCCGCCCAGACCGCCTGTCCTGCCGCATCGGCGATCTGGTCCTGCCGGATCTCGATGGAAAGGTAGGGGCGGCCATGCCTTTCGGCGTGACGGTTCATCGAGGCATTGAGCACCCTGCCCGAATAAGGCTCCTGGTCGCCCACTGTCAGGCCTTCGGCTTCCAGCAGCGGAATGGCGAGACGGGCGGCGCGATCGTCCTCGTTGTAGAGAATGCCGATTTCCCAAGGGCGCGGCTTGTCGCACGTCGCCAGGCCGGGCGTGAAGCTGTGAAGCGAGACGATCAGGGCGGGAGCGGCTTGCTCCAGCGCCTGTTCGAGCGCCGTGTGATAGGGATCGAAATAGGCCGCGACGCGCGCTGCGCGGCCTTCATCGCCGATCATGTTGCCGGGGATCGCATAGCCGTCCGAAACCTCGGGAAACATGCCGGGCATGCCGATATCGCGGTTGAGGTCGCAGACCAGGCGGCTGATCCCGGCGAGCCAGCCCCACACGCCCGGAGCCACCATGCGCTGCGCCACCCCCGCCACGCCGATGTCGATGGCGATGTGCTGGTTCATCAACTCGGCGGGAATACCGAGGTCGATACCCTCCGGCACATGGTTCGAAGCATGGTCCGCCACGACGAGAATGCCGCCTGCGGCCGGCGTGCCGAGCACCCGGTAGACTTCACCCGCCGCTTCGGGGTCTGAAATATCGGAAGTTTTCAACGCAGCTTCCCGGATAATTGCCACCAATCGGCATGGTCTGCCGCGATCCTTGCCGCGGCCTGGCTTAAGGCTTCCTGACTCTCGTAGAGGGCGAAGCACGTCGCGCCGGAGCCGGACATGCGCGCCAGGAACGGCGTGGTATCCCGCATGGCCGCGAGCACTTCGGCTATCACCGGGCATAGGGCGATCGCCGGGTCTTCCAGGTCGTTACGACCGGCCAGGGCGATCTGCCGCAAGGTTCCGCTCGGCATCGGCCCGCGGTCGCGCTGGTCCCAGGCCTTGAACACCGGCCCGGTCGGCACGGGCGCGCGCGGGTTGACCAGGAGGACGGGGCAGCCTTCGAGGTCGTTCTCCGCCACTTCGGCAAGATCGGTGCCCGTGCCGGTACCGATGCAGGGCCGCGACAGCACGCAGGCGGGCACGTCCGCGCCCAGTCTTGCAGCCCGCGCATGCCAGTCCTCGGGCAGGCCATGGGCACGCTCGACCATGCGGAACACCGCGCCGGCATCGGCCGATCCGCCGCCCAGCCCCGCCGCAACCGGCAAGCGCTTTTCGAGATCGACCGCCCAGCCCTGCTTCCCCTCGCCATGCGGCAGCGCCAGCAGCGCCTTGGCGACGATATTGCCGAAAGGATCGTCGATCTTCCCGGCAAATTCGCCGTGCGTGGTCAGCCGGTCCGCCTCCGCTGGGGTCGCAGCCAGAGCGTCCCCCGCATCGACGAAGGCGAACAGGGTTTCCAGCTCGTGATAGCCGTCCTCGCGCCGCCTGCGGACATGAAGCGCGAGGTTGATCTTGGCGTAGGCGATTTCGGTCAGCATCGCACCGTCCATGCCGCGCCGCGCGCGGAGAGGCAAGTTGAGCTTCGCCGGCCCGGTACTCCGCCGCTATTCGTCCGTACGCACCGGCAGACTGCTTCCGTCACCCGACCGGCAACGAAAAAGGGGAAGGCATGGCCTTCCCCTTCTCGATCACATATTCGGATAGTTCGGGCCGCCGCCGCCTTCCGGCGTCACCCATTCGATGTTCTGGGTGGGGTCCTTGATGTCGCAGGTCTTGCAGTGGACGCAGTTCTGCGCGTTGATCTGGAGCTTCGCGCCCGCACCGTCAGGATCGACGAATTCGTAGACGCCGGCCGGGCAATAGCGCGCTT